>Ga0316206_1002012_pt1 | contig 15163 bp, 18 predicted proteins | sample 6monthpyrite_MG_FD_204942 | JGI IMG/M metagenome (GOLD analysis project Ga0316206, IMG submission 204942) | Microbial mat bacterial communities from mineral coupon in-situ incubated in ocean water Damariscotta River, Maine, United States -... | ecosystem: Environmental > Aquatic > Marine >...
TTCCTTTGGGTCTGATCGGGGCCGGATCGAAACGCAGACGAATTTTGTCAGCAAGCTGATGGATACCCTGAAATCCGGTATTGGTTCGATGGTCGACGCCGATATGGAAGAGGCTTCTGCCCGTCTGCAGGCGCTGCAGGTTCAGCAGCAACTGGGCGTACAGTCGCTGTCGATCGCGAATCAGGCACCGCAATCAGTTCTGTCACTGTTCCGGTAAGTTTGACGATCTTGGGCGCGTGGAAAATCCGCGCGGCCATCGCCAATACCCACCCCGATTGACCCCAATTTCCTCTGGAAGGAACCGACGTGAACGCTCTCGAACTGGCCCGAACGGCCTATTCTTCCGCCGCCGCCCCCATTCGCACTCACCAAAGCACCGAATACGACGTTTTCGCGCAGATCACTGGCCGGATCAAATCCGCCATGGGACGTGGCAAAGCCGGATTCCCCGATCTGGTAGCCGCTTTGCACGACAATCGCCGTCTTTGGATCCTGCTGGCCAGCAATGTCGCAGATGCCGACAACGCTTTGCCACAACCGTTGCGGGCACAAATCTTTTTCCTTGCAGAGTTCTCTCTGCAGCACAGCAGCAAAGTCTTGGATGGTAGCGAGACCGCAGATGTTCTGATTGATATCAACACCACCGTTATGCGTGGCCTGCGTCAACAAGAGGTAGCAGCATGAGTGGTCTTGTCCTGAAACTTGGACCCAAAGAGCGGGTTTTGATCAATGGCGCGGTGATCGAAAACGGCGACCGCCGCTCGCGCCTATCTATTGTCACACCGAACGCAAATATTCTGCGTCTGCGTGATGCCATCCACCCCGAAGAGGTGAACACGCCAGTGCGCAGGGTCTGTTATATTGCCCAATTGGTGCTGTCCGGAGACGCCGACCCCGACGAAGCGAAACTGCAAATGCTGCGCGGGATCGAACAGCTAAGCCAAGCGCTGACTGATATGGACAGCCGACAGCAACTGTCCCACGCGACACAAGCCGTGCTGGAAAAGCAATACTATCAGGCGCTCAAAGCCCTGCGGTCGTTGCTGCCCAGAGAGGATCGCTTGTTGGCGACACCGATCCAATGAGTTTCCAGCCGGTTATCCCATTAAGTGGTTATGCCGGCTGGGCATTTCTTAACCGCACGCGCGAGACTCAGCAGCAGGCCTTTGATAATTCAGCGGTTATGGCCCGCGACACAGCGTATTTTGAGGAAAACATTGGGGCCATAACCAGCGCCGAAGACCTGATCTCTGACCGCCGCCTGTTACAGGTGGCGCTTGGCGCATTTGGGTTGGATGACGATATCAACAACAAGTATTTCCTGCAAAAAGTGCTTGAAGATGGAACCATCGACACCGAAGCGCTGGGCAACAGGCTGTCGGACAAACGATATTTCGAGTTTTCCAAGGCCTTTGGATTTGGCGATTTTGATACCCCAAACACTGTGTTGTCCGATTTCCCTGCTGAAATTTCAGAGGCCTACAAAACCAAACAATTTGAAATCGCGGTCGGTGACCAAGATGTCAATATGCGTCTGGCGTTGTCGCTCGACAGCGCGCTGAGTGCGATCGCATCAAAAGAAACCACAGATAACGGGCGTTGGTTTTTGGTCATGGGGCAGACGCCTGTCCGCGAAGTTTTTGAAACGGCGCTGGGCTTGCCGAATTCAATAGGCTCGCTTGACCTTGATCAACAGCTCACCGCATTTCGCGATAAGGCGAGCTCGCGTTTCGGCGATGGTGAAATTTCACAGTTTGCCGATCCGGAAAAACGAGAGGAACTGGTGCGATTGTTCCTGTTGCGCGCAGAAATTGAAAGTACCAGTTCGTCATATTCGGGCAGTAGCACAGCGCTGACGCTTTTGCAGAATGCCTACGGGTAAAACTTGGGCCAGTTGGGCCATGGTTGCTCTTTTCCAATGGTTTGGAACGGCTTTGCCCTACCAAGTTTTCCTCAAGTATCAATCAGACCGATATCCGAGATGGCGACGTTTCTATTTCGATCCCTGGCGCCGCAGGCACTCTGCGAGTTCTGTGAAACTCGCAACGGAATTTTCTGGCTCTCGTTTGGTGATAAAGGCGTCCAGCTTTGGAAACGCCTCTATTGCCGCGTCGATTCCCGCATCTGACCCGGGCGCATACAGCCCAGCCTGAATCATCATTTCGGACCGGTCATATGTTCCCAGACTCTGCCGCGCGGCGGCAATCAGTGCGTTTTCGTCGTCATTCGCGGCTTCGGGTAAAGAGCGCGAGATCGAGCGTAGTAAATCAATCGCCGGGAATCGCCCCCGCTCTGCGATTTTTCGGTCTAGAATGACATGGCCATCTAGCACCCCGCGCAGGATATCCGCGACCGGCTCTTCCATATCGGACCCGGCAACCAGCACGCTGAATATGGCTGTAATGTCACCCGACATCTCGGTCCCCGGACCAGCCCGTTCGCAAAGTGACGTGATCAGATGGGTTGTCGACGGGGGATAGCCGCGCAGGCTACCCGCCTCACCAGAGGCCAGCGCAACCTCGCGATGGGCATCAGCAAAGCGCGTGACGCTGTCGGCCAGAAACAGCACATGTTTGCCCTCGTCGCGGAAATGCTCGGCGACCGCCATGGCCGCCCAGGCACAGCGCCGCCGTGTCATGGGGGACATATCTGACGTTGCGGCCACCACGATGGCGCGTTGCATCCCGGCGGGGCCAAGCACCCGCTCGACAAACTCCCGAACTTCGCGGCCCCGTTCCCCGATCATGGCGATGACCACCATATCGGCCTGCAACCCAAGGGCCAGACGCGCCAAAAGCGTGGTTTTACCGACGCCGGACCCAGAAAACAGGCCAATTCGCTGCCCCCGCACGATGGGCAACATGGTGTTAAACACCGTCATGCCGGTTTCCAGACGCGGGCCAAGACCACGGCGTTGCGTTGGGTTCAACGGTTCACCCCGTAGCGGATGGGGTTTTTCGCCGCGCATGATTGGGCCATCATCCAGCGCCTGCCCATAGGGGTCGATTACCCGACCGATCCAGCTTTCATGCGGGGATATCCCGTCTTGGCCCAATAGAATCACTCGGTCGCCGATTTGCAGCCCCTCGGCATCGCCATCGGGCAGGACTGTGATGCTGCTGGGCGCCAAAGTCAGCACCTCGCCCCGCATCTTGGCGCCAGTTCCTCGGGGAAGTTCCACCAGATCGCCCAGCGCAGCCTCGTCGGAAAGCCCGGTCACCGTAACGGTTCCACCGCCCAGCGCGCTTATCCGCCCAACCGGTCGAACCGGTTGTACAGACTCGATCTCGGCAGTCAGTGTTTCCAATCCAATACCGGGCATTTCTGCTCCTCATTAATTCGCGACAACTTTTTCTAAACGAATCAGAGTTAAGCCTTAGTTGAAATCACGTGGGAGAAACCCCGTTGTACGATCGGTTAGAGATTTTTCAGTTGGCGCAGGGCCTATCGACCCACGCCTCGGCACGCCTGGCAAAGATTGCCGGAAATGTCGCCAATGCCGATACACCGGGCTATCGCGCCCAGGATATTGCCCCCTTTGCCGACACCTATCGCGCCAGCGGTGACAACATGCAAATGCGTGAAACCCGCGCGGGGCACGGGTTGCCGAATGACGATAGCGGTGCAGAGTTTACGGCGATTGACCGCGCCGGGCCGTCTTCGCCCAACGGAAATACCGTTTCTTTGGAAACCGAAATGACGAACGCAACAGAGGTGCAGCAGTCGTATGACCTGGCGTTGACGGTCTATCAGACGTCGCTTGGTATTCTGCGCACCGCGATGGGTCGGGGGTAGGGATAATGAGTGACCTGATGCAAACCCTTGCGGCCTCGGCCAGCGGCATGAAAGCCCAGGCGGCGCGGTTGCGCTATGTGTCTGAAAACATCGCAAACGCCGACACTCCCGGATATCGCCGCAAATCCTCGGCGTTTCAGGCGATGGTCGAGGCCGGTCAAACAACCGGCGCAGTGCAAACCGGCAATGTGCAGCTGGATCAGCGCGCGTTACCCAAGATTTTCGATCCCAGCCACCCGATGGCGGACGAAACTGGTTACTACGACGGCTCGAATGTCGATCTGGTGATCGAAATCGCTGACGCGCGCGAAGCGCAGCGCAGCTACGAGGCGAACCTCAAAATGTTCGATCAGGCGCGGCAGATGTCAACACGCCTGCTTGAACTCTTACGCAGATAGGAAGGTCCAGAATGGATATCCGTTCCTCACTTGCCGCCCAACAATATGCGGCCACCCGTCCGGCCACCGCGCCAAAGCCGGCACCGGACGGGCAGGACGCGAATGGCTTTGCCAATCTGGCAGGCGATTTCGCGCAAACACTGCAGCAGGGCGAAAACACCGCCAAGGCCGCGATGACCGGCGGCGCCGACGCACATGCACTGGTGCAGGCGCTGGCACAGACGGAACTGGCGGTCGAAACCGCCGTGACCGTGCGTGACAAGGTCGTCGAGGCCTATCAAGAAATCCTGCGGATGCCGGTGTAATGTGATGATGGACGAATTTATTTTTTACGACACGCTGCGCCAGGGGCTTTGGATTGCGGTGCTGATCTCGACGCCAATCCTGGTTGTCGGGCTGGTGGCCGGCCTGGTCATCGGCCTGTTTCAGGCGCTGACCTCGGTGCAGGAATTGACTCTGACTTTCGTTCCGAAACTGGCGGCGATCCTCGCCGTTTTCTGGGCCTCTATGGGGTTCATGACCGAAACGCTTACCAGCTTTTTCCAGGACCAGCTGGTGCCAATGATTGCAGGAGGCTAGGCGATGAGCAGCGCAAGCTACGTCTCTCTTTCCCGCCAATCCGGATTGCTGCGCGAAATGCAGTCTGTGGCGAATAATATTGCCAACTCTTCGACCACCGGTTTTCGCCGCGAGGGGCTGATTTTTTCAGAATACGTCAACGCGCTGGAACCGGGCGAACCCTCGCTTTCCATGGCCAGCGCGGATGTTCGCCATATCGACACGGCGCAGGGCCCCTTGTCAAAGACGGGGGGCAGTTTCGATTTCGCTATTGAAGGCGCCGGATTTTTCATGCTGGAGACCGTCGAGGGGCAGCAACTGACCCGCGCAGGCAGCTTTACCCCCAGTGCTGACGGCGAACTGGTTGCCCCCGATGGTGCGCGCCTTCTTGATGCAGGCGGTGCGCCTATCTTTGTGCCGCCGAATGCCAGGTCGATGTCCTTGGCTGCCGATGGAACGTTAAGCGCAGATGGTAACCCGCTGACACAAATCGGGCTGTATCTGCCCGCAGACGTCAATGACATATCCCGCCGCGAAGGCGTGCGCTTTGCCGTCGAGGGTGATCTTTTGCCCGCCGAAGACGCGGTGATTCTGCAGGGGTTTGTCGAAAATTCAAACGTCGATCCCGTGTTGGAAATCGCCCGCATGATCGAGGTACAGCGCGCCTATGAGATGGGTCAGCAATTCCTCGACAAAGAAGATCAGCGAATTCGATCCGTTATGCAAACCCTAGGCCGATAAAGGAGACCTGATATGAGAGCCCTGCAAATCGCTGCCACGGGTATGAGCGCCCAACAAATGCGGGTCGAGGTGATTTCGAACAACCTCGCCAACATGAACACCACGGGCTACAATGCCCGCCGCGCCGAATTCGCCGATCTGCATTACCAGCAGATTACCCGCGCCGGCACGATCAACGCCTCGGATGGCACGACCCTGCCAACGGGGGTGCAGTTGGGGCTGGGGGTTCGGCCCGCCTCTGTCACGGTTAATCTGGCGCAAGGGACGCTGTCGAATTCTGGCGGTGATCTGGATCTGGCGATTGAGGGCGACGGATATCTAGAGGTGACGCTGCCGTCCGGCCAGTCAGGGTACACCCGTGATGGCGGGTTGAAACGGTCGGCCGAGGGGCTGATTATCACATCCGACGGGTATCCGGTGGTTCCCGAGGTTGTGATCCCAGACGACGCACGGGCGATTTCGATTAACGCCGAGGGCGAGGTTTACGCCTATTTCAACGACCGCGTTGAACCGGAATTGCTGGGCCAGTTCTCCCTTGCCAATTTTTCCAACGCCAAGGGGCTAGAGGCGATCGGCAGTAACTTGTTCTTGGAAACCGCCGCCTCTGGCGCTGCCCTTGTCGCCACACCGGGCGAAGACGGGCTTGGGACGCTGCGGCAGGGCTATCTTGAGGGCAGCTCTGTCGATGCGGTTCGCGAAGTGACCGAACTGATCGAGGCACAAAGGGGTTATGAGCTGAATGCCAAAGTCATCAGCGCCGCCGATCAGATGATGTCGGCAACGACGCAGATACGATGATGCGGTTCCTGACACTCTTATTCTGTCTGGCTCTGCCGGTTTCCGCCGTTGCGGAAACGCTGGTAGCGGCGCGTACGATCCGCAGTCAGGAAATCCTGGCGCCGTCCGATCTGGCCCTGATTGCCAAAACAATTCCCGGCGCGTTGGAAAGCCCGGATCAGGCCATCGGGATGGAGGCGCGCGTCGTGCTATATGCCGGTCGTCCAATCCGCCCTGGCGATGTTGGATCGCCTGCAATTGTTGAACGAAATCAAGTTGTCACCCTGTTGTTCCGACGTGGAAACCTGGTTATCGCGGCCGATGCCCGCGCGCTGAGCCGCGCCGGAGTTGGCGACATTGTGCGGGTCATGAACCTGGCCTCACGCACCACCATTTCGGGCATCGTACGTCCCGATGGTACTGTCGCGGTCGGTGGACCGGACATTGCCCGTTTCAAGTAAGGACACACGAATGAACCGCATGTTTCTGCCGTTTCTGGCGCTGGCGATTACCCTTACGGCCTGTTCGCGCCTCGAACAGGTCGGCAAGGCCCCCGACTTTACACCGGTACGTTCGGGCGACGAATATCTCGCGATGATGTCGCAGCCCTTGCCCGTTTCGTTGGATCCCAAACGCCCCATCGACAACGCGTCCCTGTGGAGCAGAGAGCGCAGTTCGTTATTGGGCGATCGCCGGGCGATGAATCAAGGCGATATCCTGACGGTGGTCATCGAGATCAACGACAAGGCAGAAATTTCCAACAGCACCAATCGCTCGCGCAGCGGTTCTGAAGAGTTGGCCTTAAATGAGCTCTTCAGCATCCCCGAGCGGATCAACCCAATCCTGCCGGTCGGTGCGACGGCTGAGAACCCACTTTCGACCAGCTCCTCCAGCAACTCGGCCGGGGATGGGTCGGTCAAGCGGAATGAGAAACTGACTTTGCGGGTTGCGGCCACCATTACTGGGGTGCTGCCGAATGGGGTGTTGCAGATTGTCGGCAGCCAGGAGGTTCGAGTGAACTTTGAAATGCGCGAATTGCTGGTTAGCGGCTACGTCCGCCCCGAGGACATCTCTCGCCAGAACGAAATCACATATGACAAGATCGCCTCAGCCCGGATTTCATATGGTGGCCGTGGGCAGATCACCGATATGCAGCAGCCGCGCTATGGTCAGCAAATCGCCGACATCATTCTGCCGTTTTGATCGGGTGCATGTATCATGATTGGTAAACTGCTTCCCATCTTTCTTGCGTTGATCGGGCTTGGCGCGGGCATCGGTGGCGGCGTCATGCTGCGTCCGCCGCCGCAAGAACAGGTCACACTGGATAACGCTTGCGGTGATGTCGGGCATACCGAAGCTGATACGCATGACTCTGAAAGTGACAGCAATGGCGAAGAAGGCCAGACCTATGATTATGTCAAACTGAACAACCAGTTTGTTGTTCCGGTCGTCGAAGATGGCCGTGTCGCGGCCTTGGTGGTTATGTCGCTTAGTCTCGAGGTCGTGTCCGGGCAGACGGAAGCGGTTTACCAGATGGAACCAAAGCTGCGCGACAAGTTCCTTAGCGTGTTGTTTGACCACGCCAATGCGGGCGGATTTGAAGGGTCTTTCACCAAGTCCACACGGATGAACTCACTGAGAATGGCCTTGCGGGAAACAGCCCGAAAAGCCCTCGGGAATTCCGTTTCGGACGTGCTGATTATTGATGTGGTTCGCCAGGATACGTGACGCGTAGTCCGCGATCATTATTGAAAACACTATTGGCCTGAAATTTTCCTGTGGGGGGTCATGGATGAGCACGTTTTTGATCCGAATACGTCGGCGTGGACGCGACGAGGCTGGACCATCAGATGACCAACCAGGTCTCGGAGGCCGTTTCAAAATGAGTTGATGTTTTTCACCCCCTTGCACCTGGCCTTGTCATGCGTCTGATATGGGCGATGAGAACCCAGGCTTCAGCACTTTCGATGGGTTTTCCCAACCCTTCGCCAACCGGCAACATTTCCCGAGCCAGAAAAAAATGTGTTCGTCCCCTCATCTGAGTGGCCGAACGGCGACCCCTTGGGTCGTGTCGAAACGTTTTGCGATCTGAATGAGCCAACGAACAACGCAGGTCAGGGTTTCGCGAATTTTTGGCCCGCATAACCACCGTAAAAAACGACCGCCCGCCAAAACATGCCGCAGCTCTGGGGCTTCACGTGCCAGTTGGCGAAACACCTCAAGTGCGCCGGCTCGGTCGAATCCCGGCACTTTGAACGCGCAGTTTAACCTCGCGCGGCCGACCAAGAGCATCGTGACCAGGTAGCAGTGGCCCGATTATTGACCATTCCGCATCTGTAACATCACTTGAATATCGGGGCGACGCGCGCTCGTGTGGTTTCCGGGTGCATTCCACCCATGCCATCTTGATCTCTGTTCAGTTTCCACACCGAACGGAATCATAACCTGCTGAAGTCACTCAACTCATTTTCGATCAGTCACTAAGGTTTTTGCAATGCCTGTCGCGCTACCATTTGTCCAAGCACTGAAGACCGCCCAAACGCCCGCGCCGCAGTTCGTTTTTGTGCTTCGGCCTCTGCGGCGACTTGTGCCTCTTGCGCCGAAAGCTGCGCCAACCGGCCCTTGCACCAGTCCTGCCACCGTTCTGCGTTGCCGCTAAGATGTGCGGCACCGGGCTCGGCCGTTGGCGCTGATTGGCTTTGTTTTGCGCGCACAGACTCGGCCTCAGAGCGGAGTTTTCGCCGCGCGGTTTCGGCCCCGCTTAACCGGGCAAGCTCTGTCTCTTTGATCATCTGCGCAAGATCCGCCAGCCGTTTCATTTGCTCTTTCATCTCTTGGCCTTCTTGGCTTTGGTACGCATAGCCTCGGCAAATCGGATCGAGGCGGCAACGGCCTGATAATGTTCTGGATGAATTTCCTGGCCGATTTCGACACTGGCGAACAACGCCCGCGCGGTCGCCGGATCGCGGTGGATCGGCACGGCGGCCTCTGCCGCAACTTCGCGAATACGCGCGGCGATTTCGTCAACACCCTTGGCAACACATTCCGGCGCAGCGCCGGTATGCCTGCTCCACTTCAACGCCACTGCGTAATGGGTTGGGTTAACGATGATTACATCCGCATCCGGCACATCGGCCAGCATCTGGTTCATCGCAATCTCGTACCCGCGTTGGCGCCGCTGCTGTTTCATATGCGGGTCGCCTTCGGATTGCTTGGTTTCATCCGTCAGTTCTTTGCGGGACATCATGTTTTTGCGGTTGTGTTCCTTGTGTTGCCACAACAGATCGATCGCCCCGATAGCTGCTGAAATTGCCAACACAATGAACAGGAAATCAATCGCCAAATCAGCCAGAACCATAAGCCCCATCGCAGGAACAAACTGCAAGGTCGAGATGATCTCTGGCAGTCGCCACAAAAGGAAGCTGCCCAATACAAAGGAAAAGATCACAAGTTTGATAAAACTCTTGGCGAAATCAAACAGTCCAGAGCGACCGAATTTGTTCTTTGCGTTGGACAAGATTGAAAGGCGGTTGAGCTTTGGTTGAAGCTTTTCCGGGGCGACCACAAACGATTTTTGCCCGATAATCGCCAGCACCACAGCGACCGCTGGTATGGCGAACCAAGCCAGCAGTGGCGTTCCAAGCGCAGCCATCAAGTCGGCGAATATTGGGCGCCCGCCCTCTTGAAACCAAAGAGTTGAAAGACTGTCGGCGCGGTCGAGCAAGTTCGCCATGGCGCCGCCAAAGGCGGTCATTGAACTGCCTCCAATCGTCGTCATGGCCAGCAACAGCCCGCCATAGGCAGCAGCAGTGTTCAGATCGCCGGATTTCGGGATCTCTCCTTTTTTCCGCGCATCGTCGAGTTTCTTTTGCGTGGGTTCATGGGTTTTTTCGCTATCGTCATCGTCCTGGCTCATCCGCCACCACCATAGGGGTTCGCCAGAAACGTCTGAAATGCGTTGACCCAAACAGACAGCAGGATGGGCAATGTCAGAAACATCAGGATCAGCCCGCCAGCGGTAATCGCCGGAGCGCCAACAAAGGCGACCATCAGCTGCGGCATTGCCTTGTTGATGACACCCAGCGCGAGATTATAGATGAAAGAGGCGATCACGAAAGGCGCGGCAAGGGTGAAGGCAAGTGCAAACGTGCGCGCGACCCGATCAAGTCCCCAGTCTGCGATCAGGCCGGGCGTGGGGATTTGCCCGGGTGGGAACGCAGTATAAGATCCGATCAGCGCCTCGGCCAGGCGCACATGCAGGCCGGTCATCACCGCCAGTGCCAACCCGCTGATGACCATGACATGGCCAATGGCCGGCATGGGTTCCAGGGCCACTGCGCCAAAGATTTGCGAAAGAGACGTAGATTGCGCCGCAATCGACCCCGCGATTTGCAGTGCGAGGACGAACAGGCGCAGGGTCAAGCCAAGGGCGAGGCCGACGATGGCCTCGGCAAAAAACAATATCACACCGGTATCGGGGACAAGCATGGGGCGTATATCGTCGGCAACTGCGGGCGCAACGATAGCCGTAAAGGCCAAGCTCAGACCAAGACGGACACGTTGCGGGATCGAGCGCTCGCCAAAAGCGGGCAGCACTGCCATCGCGGCTCCGACCCGGATAAACACGATAAAGCCGACAGCAAGGCCAGTTTGCCCCAGGTTCAACAGATCTGCCAGCAGGGCGTTCACGTCGCCACCATCCCGACCAGGGCAGGGCGGGCTTCGGTCCCTATTTCTTCGAATGATAGAACGGGGTTGGTGATTCCCTTTGCGCTGAGAACCGTGCGTAGAAATCGCCGCCTGCGTGTTGATGTTACAACGGCCGGGTACACCCCGGTTTCGCCCACTTTTGCCAGCCGTTCGCTGACGGCATTGGCGAGTCGGTTAAAATCTTCTGGCGGTAGTGCGATGTCTTGCTGTCCGCGTTCGCCCTCGATCTGGTAGGTCAAAAAGCGTTCTTCCCACTCCGGTGACAGCTGGATCAACGGCAGCGTCCCGTCGGCGCGCTTGAACTCGGACACCAGTTGAAAGCCGAGCCGGTGGCGAACATGCTCACATATCCCTTCTGGCGTGACTTGTGCGCCGCGCGCTTCGGCGATCGCCTCAAGGATCAGGGGAAGGTTACGGATGGAAACGCGTTCCTCCAGCAGCAACCGTAAGACGGTAAGCAGCAGATCCATGGGCACTTTGTCTGGCACCAACTCGTCCAACATCCGTTTATTGGCCTCGGACCTGGCAGGATCGCTGAGGTTGGTGAATTCGTCCAGCAAGCGGCGCAGGGCCTTCAGGCTCAGCAGCCGGGAAAAATTGCGCTTCATCACCTCAAGCAGATGGGTCGCCAGAACTTCGGTTGGGGTGACGATCGTGGTGCCGGCCAGCGCGGCCTCTTCGTGGTGTTCGGCAGGAATCCAGCGTGCGGGCGCGCCGTAGACCGGTTCTTTGACATCTTCGCCAATCGGAGCCTCGGCCGGTTGACCCGCCAGGATCGCAAGCATTTTTTCAGGAAACAAAGTGTCCCGCGCCTGTTCGACCCCTTGGATCCTGACAACATAATTTCCTGGCGGAAGCGATGCGTCATCCGTTAGGCGAATTTCGGGCAAGATAAGGCCGAATTCTGTCGCAATATGGGTCCGCATATTGGCGATACGGGAATCCAGGCCGGTCGCGGGGTCCAGCACCATGGCCACCAGATCGGGGGCGAATTCAACATGGATGTCGTCGAGATCCAGCACATCCCCCAGCGACGCTTCAGCCACGGGTGTGTCTGGTGTCGCTGCATCAGCGGCCTTTTTGGCCTCTTTCGCTTCGGTCGCGCGAAACCCGAAATAGGCGGCGGTGAACAGTACAATTGCCCCGGCGACAAAGGGTATGAACGGTAACCCCGGAACCAGCGCGAACAAGACCATCAACACACCCACCGTCGACAGAGCTGCCGGGAAGCGGCCCAACTGGCTAAATATCGCCAAATCAGTCGATCCGGTCGCCCCGCCCCGCGCCAGCAACAGGGCCGATGCGATAGAGATGATCACCGCCGGGATTTGGCTGACCAACCCGTCGCCAACGGTCAGGATAGCATAGGTTTCAAACGCCTGAGACAGCGGCATTCCATGAATCACGGTCCCCATGATCAGACCCATGACCAAATTCAGCAGGGTGATCAGTAGCCCGGCGATCGCGTCGCCCTTAACGAATTTTGAGGCGCCATCAAGCGAACCGAAAAAGGTGGTTTCCTGTTGCTCCCGCTCGCGCCGGGCCTTGGCTTCGGCATGGTCGATGGCCCCGGCGGACATGTCGCTGTCGATGGCCAACTGCTTGCCCGGCATCGCGTCAAGCGCAAAGCGCGCGCCAACCTCTGCCATGCGGGCTGCGCCCTTGGTGATCACGACGAAATTCACGATCAGCAGCACCCCAAAAACGACCAGCCCAAGGAATACGCTGCCGCGCATAACAAACATCGCAAAGCCTTCGATGACGTTTCCAGCGGCCTGTGTGCCTGTGTGCCCGTCGCCGATAATTAACTTTGTCGAGGAAACATTCAGCGACAGGCGAAGCATCAACGAGGCGAGTAGGACGGTGGGAAATGCCGAAAAATCAAGCGGTCGCTCGATGAACAAGGTGACGGTGAACATCAAGATGGCCAGGGCAAAGGATGTGGCAAGCCCGACATCCATCACCCAAGCTGGCATCGGCAGGATCATCATGACGATCACTGCCATCAACGCGAGTGCCAAAAGAATTGTGGGTTGGAAAACTGATTGGAGGGTCAAGTTCATGCGGTCTATTCCCAGGCAATCAAACGGGCTGCCGCAGACTGGCCGCCAATTGACACCAGCGATCCCAGCCGCCCGGGTGTTGCCGGGGACTGCAACAGAGGAAATGTATTAACGCGTGGCCGTTCCGCATCAGCAATGACCGAAGCAACGGCCGGCGCCAATTGCGGCGAGCCCTCAAGTCTGGCGCGCAGTCTGTCAAACCGTGCGCGATACTTTTCCGCAAGTTTTGGTGTGCGAGAATGATAGGCGCCAGCCGCGAGGCTCCAGTCGCCGGTTTCCTTATGCAGCTGTTTCAAAAACCCGGCTGCATATCTGGCATTTCGGATCGGGTCGAACATCTGTTCGATCGAAGCAAACGCCTGACCATGCCAACGGTGGTTCAACTGAAAACAACCGACATCAAAGCTACGTGCACCAAGGGCGACCTTCTTTTCGACAAAGTCGCGCGCTTCTTCTGGTGTGGAAAACCAATGCCCGGCGCCCTCCATATTGACGGTCCAGGGCCAGGGGCCGAACTGACCGGAATAATTCCGCCCAGTTTCCGTTATGGTGATCGCGCGCAAAACACTAACCGGCACCCCGGTTTCACGGGCGGCGATCTGGGCCGCGTTGTCGCAAAGACTGGAGGGGTTGGTCTGAAGCGCGTGGAGCGGTGTAGAAAAAAAAGCAATCAGCGCAAAGATTCCTGTAAATCCCGAGACACCCTTACGCCCAATTCCCGAAACAGATTCCAGGTACGCCAAAATTACCGTTGATAGGTTCATATGCCTCGCCGCATTTCTTGCCGCATGTTATGCTTAAGAAATACGGTGTCGGGCTTTACAATTGGTAACCAAGCTCACGGAATTCCGGTAGTATCCAATAATTCTGCGAGCCGCTGACGCGTGTCCTTACTGCGATTCAACAGCGCGCGATCGCGCGCCAGTGGGCCTGGAATGGAGCTTCCATCAATTCCAGGTTGGTAAGTTAGCATTGCCGCAGCCTGTTCCGCCTCTGTACCGCTTTCTGCAGCTTGGGCCCAATCCTCGGCGCGCCATATTGCACGGGCCGTGGAATCGGCATCCCCAAGCTTGGCAAAGACTGTTGCGGCGCGCGCATATTCCCCGGCAAGAGAATGTGATCTTGCCCGCAAGACGGCTGATTCCTCATCCACCAGGCCAGCAAGATAGCCAATCGCCATTTCTGGCCGGTTCTCTTCTACGAAACTACGGGCAAAGATCTTGCGATCCTCTGGCTCGGGTACGCCTGCGGTTTCTGACAAGACTTGTCGAGCGTTTTCGCCTAGCCCAAGGTCGATCAAGCGTGTCGCAATACCGCGTCTGATTTCCATGGCCCGATCACTTTGATCAAGTGCCAGAGGGCCGTTCAGCGCGACTTGCAGAAAATCTGTATCTGCGGGCGTGTCTAACGCCAGGCCCAAAATCTCCAACCTCAATGCCTTCGCCGTCTTGTTATCCATTTGACGCGCAGCAACAGATGCGTCTGTTTGATGCAACGCCAACAAAACTTCGCCAGTATGGGCAAGTCCCCTAAGATAGACACGCGTCAATTCGGCGCCAATTTCCGTTCCATTTGCTTCGAAGGCCAAAGTTTCGGCGGTTTCGATCAAAGTTTCAGGTAGCGGGTGCCCCGCGTCCAGAGAAGCGTCAATTCGTTGAATGACCGCTTCGGGTGCCAATGGGCCGTCCAAGGCCACAATCTTATCCAGTTGATGGATGCCGCGGGTTTCGTCGCCCGTTTCCAACGATATTTGTGCATCCATCATCTCAAAGCTTTCACCATGATCCCCGGGCGCGCGCGCGATTGCATCTCGAATGACGGATGCCGTGTCAGTGTCATCAATTTGAAGAAACCGTTCGGCCAGATACCGCCCGAGATGGCGACGCAGATGCAACGGCAATTCTGTAAAGGCAGAAATTATTGCCTCTCGATTGATACTGTCGCCGCGGGACAATGAAGGAGCCGACAGCACCGCCCACATCGCCACATTTGTGTCACACGCCATCTGATCTTTGCCAAGAACTGTGGAATGTGTCACCCCGAAATCCATGATATCGGCAAGGGTCAACAAGACATCCTTATTGCGAATATCGGTTTCGAAGGCTGCGACCAGGGCTTTTG
>Ga0316206_1002013_pt1 | contig 15143 bp, 12 predicted proteins | sample 6monthpyrite_MG_FD_204942 | JGI IMG/M metagenome (GOLD analysis project Ga0316206, IMG submission 204942) | Microbial mat bacterial communities from mineral coupon in-situ incubated in ocean water Damariscotta River, Maine, United States -... | ecosystem: Environmental > Aquatic > Marine >...
GTCTGATTGTTTTTTATTTTATAGCGCTTCCATGTAATACGATCTTTAGCCGGAATTTTTTCTAAGCCCTGTTTAAACTGTTCGGTATTCTCAAGTGGAATTAATAACTGATGTGGTCCTTTTGGATCAGTTGCCCAGCGATTAAATCCGGGATTCAGTTTGTATAAATCCTGCATATCAAGACCGGCCAGTTCAGCGGCTACTGCAAGATCGATTTGTTTACCGGTATTGATAACTTCAAAGTAGGGGGCATTTTGTATGCACTTTAAATCAACATTGTACTCTTCTGGTGTACCGATGAGTTCTGCAAGAGCAATTAGTTTAGGAACATATCCCTGCGTTTCTTTTGGTAATTTCAGGTGCCAGAAGTCTGTCGGTTTTTTAAGGCGTTTATTTCGTTTAATGGCTTTTCTAACTGTTCCAATGCCAGAGTTGTAAGCAGCTAAGGCATGTAGCCAGTTTCCTTTAAATGCTTTTGCCAGGTATTGTAAGTAATCCAGAGCAGCAATGGTTGAAGCGTGAATATCTCGACGGCCGTCATACCACCAGTTTTGTTTTAAACCATAATGTCGCCCAGTTGAAGGTATAAACTGCCAGATACCGGCTGCTTGTCCATGAGAGTAGGCAAAAGGCTGGAAAGCACTTTCTACTATAGGTAGTAAAGCAAGTTCTGCCGGGATACCGCGTTTATCGATCTCTTCCATAATAAAATACAGAAAGGGTTCTGCGCGGTTAACAACACGCTTCAAATAGTCTTTATGTCGGGCGTACCATTTTAATTCAGACTGAACTTTTCGGTGGGTTGAAGTGGGTAAGGTGAAACCTGCTCGAATTCTGTCCCAGACAATCTCGTAACCATCTGTTTTATATTTTGAGTAATCAAGAAGAAATGGATCTTTTTCGACATAGGTGTCCGCAAAATGCTCAATGGTTTTATTGCTGTTTTTTACCCATGCAGGTAACAGAGCAGGTAACTGGTATTCTTTAGAGTTGAAGTTAGCTTTGGCAGTTAATTCAGGTTTATGTGTATCGTTTTCAATAAGACCCAAATGTGCAAGATTACATGCACTGAGTGATAAAAAACTGATGATAAGGAAACTTTTTGAAATTAAATTCATAATTGACAACAAATTCTTATTTTTCTATATATCTTATATACTAAATATTTATATAATTCAAATACTTGGCTATTTTTTCTAGAAATAGTCTGATAGTTGAAAATACCCAGATTACCGCTAACTAGTCAGAACCGATAAATTAGTTTGCATTTTCATTGCTAGGCGTGTGAAATGCAAGTCCGTTTATATCCAGAGGTACGTCGTGTCAGTTGAAAAAAAAGTTGAATTGTTTACCGATGGTGCCTGTAAAGGTAATCCTGGCCCTGGTGGCTGGGGGGTCTTTATGCGATACGAAGGCCATGAAAAAGAATTGTTTGGTGGTGATAAAGAAACAACGAACAATCGGATGGAATTAATGGCGGCAATTATGGGGTTGGAGAGTCTGAGCCGATCTTGTCAGGTGACATTAACCACCGATTCTAAATATGTTCTGCAAGGTATTACAGAATGGATTGATAACTGGAAGATAAAGGGCTGGAAAAATTCAGCGAAAAAGCCGGTAAAAAATGCTGATTTATGGAAGCGTCTCGATGCGGCAAGAGAAAACCATCAAATAGACTGGGTTTGGGTAAAAGGCCATTCTGGCCATGATGAAAATGAAAAAGCCGATGAACTGGCTAATAAAGGTGTAGAATCAATAGAAGACTAAAAGACATCCTTGTCTTTTTAGCTCGCGGCTTTGGATTAAAACTTAACGACTAATCCACCACCGATAACAGTCGAATCACCAGCAAGTTTACTGTTGGCATTTAAACCATCATCTGTGCCATTAGCAAAAATTGCATAAGCTGTAGTTGATTTGTTTAACTTGTGGTCATAAGCCAGTGCAGTCATCACTGCATCATTAGCATTGCCTTGATCCTTCATACCATATACAAACTTAACAGCATCTTTGCCGATTTTGTGCTTTGCGCTGATGATAGTGTTAGTGTCATCGATGGTATCGTTGTCATCAGTTACTGTTTCAAATAACACACCAAACTGTGTTGTTTTGTTTAGTTTGTAACCAAAAACAACTTTAGTCCCTGTTTCAGTATTTCCTGCTACACCTGAATCATTAATTGATTGTGTTGCTACTGCCACACGGATACTGCCAGCCGTTACATCATAAGAAATAGAAGTTGCATCGCCTAAGTTTTCACCTGTCACAGGATTAGTATCATCAGAGCCCGTCGCATACATCAGGCTTAATTTGCCTGGGCCGATTTTGTTGCTGTATGAGATAGAGCTGTTAGCGCGCGTATCCTGGCCTTTATCAACGATGTTGTTGTAATCAGCATAAGTATCGCTAAAGAACTCAACGCCTTTCTTACCAGCTTTTTTGTAAGGGGAGTCATCACGACCTAAACGAAGTTCACCCCAGCTGTCTTTCATGCCGATATATTGAGAGCGTGATTTAATGTGGTCATTGCTGGCTTTAGACTCATCAGTTAAATCAATTTGCCATTCAATTTTATAGAAAACATTCGTTGTGCTTTTTGTATCAACCGTACCTTTTACGCCAAAACGAGAAGAGTGGCTTGATATTGCAGTAGAGCTACCTGCGTCATCATCGATTGAAGCAACACTGATGTGTGCCTTACCATAAACGGTATTTTCAGCCATTGCAGATGGCGCAATCAGGGCAGTGGCCAGTGCCAGTGAAATAGTATTTAGTTTAAAGTGATTCATAATGTGTTTCCTATATAATAAATACGTAATTTTATTTAATGTTTGTATTTTGATCGGTGCGTATTAAAACAGCGTGTTATTACATTATGATGACAAGGTTATCTGTACTGCAGGTCTTTCATCATACGTTTGAGTTCACTATACAGTAATGAGAATCATTCTCAAGTAAAAATATCATTAATTTATAATATGGCTAAATATCAGGTAATTATTTATGCGGCAAGTTGTCTTAGATACAGAAACAACTGGATTAGATCCAAAACAAGGCCATCGAATTATTGAGATTGGTTGTGTTGAGATTATTAACCGTAAACTCACGCATAATCATTATCACCAATACATCCAGCCGGACCGTGAAAGTGATGAGGGCGCACTGGCCGTACACGGTATCACCAGTGAATTTCTAGCCGATAAGCCACGCTTTGAAGATATTGCTGACGACTTCTTGACCTTTATCAAAGGTGCTGAGCTCATTATCCATAATGCGCCGTTTGATGTTGGCTTTATCGATAATGAATTTAAGTTGCTTATGCAGAAACAGTCTGTTGATTTAGGTCGGACAACTGATCATGCAACAATTCTAGACAGTCTTGTAATGGCAAGACAGATGCATCCGGGGCAAAAAAATAACCTGGATGCGCTGTGTAAACGTTACGATGTTAATAATGATAAACGTGAACTGCACGGGGCATTGCTAGATTCGGAAATTCTGGCAGATGTCTATCTGGCGATGACGGGTGGGCAAAGTAACTTACTGCTAGATGCTGATGATAAAACGGAATCTCAGGGAGAGGCATCGATCGAGAGTAGTATAATACGTATTGAAACAAAACCTGGTGGACTGACGGTAATTAGAGCCAATAGCGAAGAGACTAAGCTGCACGAAGAGTATTTGCAGTCATTAGGTGAATCAAGTCTCTGGGGTAAAGAAGCTGTGCAGAAAGAAGCTAAATAAAAGCCCGCACTCAAAGGGTACGGTTCAGTGAGTAGAAAGCTTGAGTCGTATCGGTTTAATCCAGTGTTTTTGTATCACTGGAAGCAATTGCTATACTGTGCAGTAATAAGAGTAGACTTAATATCCACTGAGTGAATTTCATCCTCAAACCCTTAATTGTCATTATCTTTTATTTTATAAACCAAAATTTCAAAAATTCAGTTAAATCAAAGATATAGGTGAATAAATACTTATCTCCACCTTAATAAAAAGAGTATGTTTTTTAGTGAGGGAATTTGTTATCCGGATTTAAGAATGCGTTGTTTTTCCCTTTGCCAGTCACGATCTTTTTCAGTAGCACGTTTGTCGTGATCTTTTTTACCTTTAGCTAAGCCGATTTTTAATTTCGCGTTGCCTTTTATCCAGTAGGTACTCAAGGGTACGAGGGTGAAACCTTTTCTATCGACCTGGCCGATCAGTTTATCGATGTCCTTTCTTTTCATCAGCAGTTTTCGACTGCGGTAAGTGTCAGGATGAATATGGGTAGATGCAGATAATAAAGGAGTTATGCTGACACCTATCCACCAAAGCTCTCCATCTTTTACCATGATGTAACTATCGGTCATCTGAATTCGACCTTCGCGCATGCTTTTGACTTCCCAGCCTTGCAGTACCAGACCCGCTTCGAATGTGTCTTCAATAAAATAATCGTGTTTTGCCTTTTTGTTTAAGGCAATGGTATTTTCTGGAGTTTTCTTCTTTTTGGCCATTCGCGAATTATACATGAATTGATCTCTAAAATACTTCAAATTCAGTAGCTTAGAAGTGGGTTTATGATAACGGGCTTGTATCTGATTAAAAGATTGCTCACAATGATAAAAAAATAATAAAGGGGGAAGCTCATGTCATCAGATTTTCGTTTATCCGTTCATGGACAATGGTCAGGCCGTTTAGCCTTTATCCTTGCTGCCACAGGGTCTGCGGTTGGTCTGGGTAATATCTGGAAGTTTCCTTATATTACTGGTGACAATGGTGGCGGTGCTTTTGTACTGGTTTATCTGATCTGTATTGCCATGGTGGGTATTCCTGTAATGATGGCAGAGATACTCATTGGACGAAGAGGCCAGTTAAGTCCTATCAATACAATGGCTCTTTTGTCTTCTGAAGAAAATCGGCATGGTGTCTGGCGTGGTCTTGGCTGGATGGGGGCTATTGCTGGACTGTTAATCTTATCGTATTACAGTGTGATTGCCGGTTGGGCAATCGCTTATGTAATGCGTATGGCTAGTGGAGTTTTTGTTGGTGCGACTGCCGATGGCGCTAACAGTATATTCGCCGCGCTGGTGTCAGATCCTGAGCGTCTGTTGGCCTGGCACAGTTTATTTATTGTGTCGACGATGTTAGTTGTTGCCAGAGGTGTTCAGCATGGACTGGAAAGAGCCGTTCGATTTTTAATGCCTCTCTTATTGGTCATGTTGTTAATACTGGTTGGATATGCCGCGACAACGGGCGCTTTTTCACAGGCATTAACGTACTTGTTTGCGCCAGATTTCAGCAAGTTATCATCAGAAGCCGTACTGGTTGCTATGGGTCATGCGTTCTTTACCTTAAGTTTGGGTATGGGAGCAATCATGGCGTATGGTGCATACTTACCTAAAAATATATCAATCGCCAAGACTACATTTGCCATAGCCGGAGCTGATACTGCTGTTGCATTACTGGCAGGTATGGCGATCTTCCCAATCGTGTTTTCTAACGGCATGGAGCCAGCTGCGGGCCCCGGTTTGATTTTTAAAACCCTGCCTATTGCATTTGGTCAGATGGAAAGTGGTTTAATCTTCGGTACACTGTTTTTCCTTTTAATCGTTTTTGCTGCCTGGACCTCAGCTATTTCACTGATTGAACCGATGGTTGCATGGCTGGTTGAAAATAAGAATATGTCTCGTGAGCGGGCTTCGGTTTATATGGGGTTATTAACCTGGTTCATTGGTATTGGTTCAGTTCTATCGTTTAATGTCTGGGAGAAAGTGACATGGTCCGTTCCAGGCTTATTTACTAATTTAAATTTCTTCGACACACTGGACTTTTTAACCGCCAATATCATGTTGCCATTAGGCGGCTTATTTATTGCGATTTTTGTCGGGCATTTAATGTCTAAAACAAAAGTGACGGAAGAACTGGATACTTCGCCTATGTTGTATAAAATATGGTATTTCATGATTCGTTATGTCACTCCTTTACTGGTTATCATAGTGTTTTTGAAAGCCATCAAGCTTATTTAGAGGTTACAAAGAAGTATGCCGTTAATTTCAAGGCAGGCATTGGTAATGTATAGCCCTGCCGAAATGTACGATTTGGTTAATGATATTGCAGCTTATCCGGATTTTTTGCCCTGGTGCAGATCATCAGAAGTTATATCTACAACTGAAGATGTTATTGAAGCCAGTGTAGAAATCGCCAAAGGATCTCTTAACAAGTCTTTTGCTACGCGTAACTTGCTTCAAAAAAATAAAATGATTGAGATGAAGTTACTTGAGGGACCGTTCAAACACCTTGAAGGCTTCTGGCGATTTAATCCCTTAAAAAGCCCCGATGCTTGCAAAGTTACACTGGATCTTGAATTTGAATTTGAAAGTAAACTGGTCGGACTGGTTGCAGGTCCAGTGTTTAGTCAAATAGCTAATACGTTAGTGGACTCATTTGCTAAGCGCGCAGTGGCTGTCTATGGCGAGAGAGATTAGAGTGATAAATATAGAAGTCGTTTATGGTCATTCAGATAAACAGGTCTTGTTAAATCTTGATGTGGATGAAGCCACTACAATAGAAGAGGCGATAAAAGCGTCCGGCATCTTAAATCAGTTTGAAGAGATTGATCTGAGTGTTAACAAGGTCGGTGTATTCGGTAAAATAGCAAAACTTTCGGCTGGTTTAATCGCTGGAGATCGAATAGAGATCTATCGCCCTTTGATTGCTGATCCTAAGGAGGTCAGACGTCGCAGGGCTGCAGAAGGTAAAAAAATGAAGAAGGGTGGCGGAGACGCCGAAGAAAAGCCTGCAACCTGAACATCATCTCATCTTCTGATGATGGTTTTACGACTCCGGTACGTATGACACGTTATCAATCTTATCTAAAATATCGCCTTTAAAGTACAGAGTCAGACGCATAATTTTTATTTCTCCATTGCCAGGTTTTATTGTGTATACATAATCCCAGCGATCTTTATGGAAAATATCCTGTATCAATGGTGTGCCTAGTAACAGTAAAACCAGCTTTTTAGCCATTCCAGTGGTTAATTTATTAAGATCTTCAGCTTTAATCGCATTTCCCTGTTGAATATCAATTTTATGAGCATCTGGGAGAATGGAGGTGCATGATGTACTAATGCCTGAAACAAGTAGAATAAGAAAGGTAAAGATAAAAGTTTTCATATAAAATAACCTAAAAATCAACGCGCAAATCATACTGCATTTAGAAAGAATTTTACACCAGGAAAACACTATGGAATCTAATGATTTAAAAAAAGCCGGGCTAAAAGTGACCTTGCCACGTGTGAAAATTCTTGAATTGCTGGAAAAAGCGGATACCCGTCATCATACAGCTGAAGACATATATAAGGCTTTATTGGAGTCAGGCGAAGAAGTCGGTTTAGCGACTGTCTATAGAGTGCTTACTCAATTTGAGACAGCAGCACTGGTCACTCGCCATCATTTTGAAAGTGGTCAGGCTGTTTTTGAACTGAATCAGGGCAGTCATCATGATCACCTTGTCTGCGTTAAGTGCGGACGTGTTGATGAGTTTTACGACGACATTATTGAACAACAACAGGCTAAAATAGCCAGTGAAAAAGGTTATACAATAACTGACCATAATCTTATTTTGTATGGTGTTTGTTCTACGTGCTCTTAATTTGCTCTGTGGAAATTAGTACGGGATATGCAAAATACTAAAATCCAAGAAAACATAACAACTAAATATTCTTATTCAGAGTATTTAGACCTGTTGGTAAAAAATTCCAGTCACATCCATCATCGCTCAGCAGAGCTTGAAAGTGCCTGTCAATATGCCTGGGATCATCAGGCTGACGAATCCGACATGCCAAGCAGCCTTGATGTTGCCATTCTTCTTAGTCAGCTCAGTGCTGATGAAACTACTTTAATTGTATGTTTGTTAAGCGACATCCGTTTGCGGTCAGACGAGTTTAATAAAACGATTAAACAGGAATTTGGCCAGTCTGTTCAAACCATGGTTCAAAGTTTAGAAAAACTGCACGGATTTAAAGCCAGTCATACCGATAATAAGGAACAGACTGAACGATTAAGACGAATGTTATTAGCGATGGTTGATGACGTGCGTGTGGTTCTGATTAAGCTGGCATATCGAGTACAGCGCTTACGGGAATTATCTCAGGCTGAGGAGCTGACGCGGAGCGCAATTGCATCAGAGACATTAGAAATATTTGCACCTATCGCCAATCGGTTGGGTATCGGTCAGTTAAAATGGGAACTTGAAGATCTTTCATTTCGATATTTACAACCAGAAACGTACCGGCGCGTGGCAAAAATGCTCGAAGAGAAGCGAGAAGAAAGAGAATCATATATAGCTAAGGTTGTGTCTGATATTGAAAAACTATTAAGTGATGCGGGTATAGAGGGACAAGTCTATGGGCGTCCAAAACATATTTATAGTATCTGGTCAAAAATGACTAACAAACACAAACAGTTTACAGAGCTGTTTGATGTCAGAGCAATCAGGATAACAGTTAATACAATTACAGAATGTTATTCAGCACTGGGTCTTGTGCATGGTCACTGGCATCACATCGCTAAAGAGTTTGATGATTACATAGCAAATACAAAAGAAAACGGATACCAGAGTTTACACACTGCGGTTTATGGGCCTGAAGGAAAACCGGTTGAAGTGCAAATACGTACTTATGATATGCATGAATTTGCTGAGTACGGTGTTGCGGCACACTGGCGTTATAAAGAGCGTTCTGATCAGGATGAAGTACTTGAGAAAACAATAACTTCAGTCAGAAAACTGCTTGATACATCTGAAAATGATGATGAAGAATTACTGGATAGTTTTAAATCAGAATTGTTTTCAAACAGAGTTTTTGTGTTGACCCCGCAAGGTAAGGTCATTGATTTGCAACAAGGTTCTACCCCTCTCGACTTTGCTTATAGTATTCATACAGAAGTCGGACATAAATGCAGAGGTGCAAAAATTAACGGCCATATTGTGCCATTAACAACAGTACTTGAAAATGGTGTTCAGGTTGAAATATTAACAACTAAAAGCTCTGAACCCAGTCGCGACTGGTTAAACCCAAACCTTGGTTATCTGCACAGTCATCGTGCTCGTTCAAAAGTCAAAGCCTGGTTCCGTCAGCAAGATTACGACCAGAATGTGATTGATGGAAAAACCATTATTGATCGTGAGCTTAAAAGGGTAAATGTCAAATACTCCGATATCGATAAATTATTAAAACATTTTAAATCACAAACAGAAGAGGAATGGCAGGCAAAGGTAGGGCGAGGAGATATAACAACAGGGCAGCTAGCATCCGCGTTTCATCAGTTAATTCCAGCTGATGTCATTAAAAAAATACCTGAAAAACCAAAGCCAAGAAAACAAAATTCAGGTTCGCAAGCTGTTAATGTTAGCGGGGTAGGCAACATGCTAACGACAATTGCAACCTGTTGTAAGCCTGTACCAGGAGATTCAATTATTGGTTTTATTACACGCGGTAAAGGTGTTTCAGTGCATCGTATAGATTGTGTAAACATTATCAATCTTGAACATGATAAAAAAGATTACTTGATCTCTGTTGAATGGTCAGATCAAAGTAACCAGATTTTTGAAGTAGTGCTGGTAATACAGGCAATCGACAGGACAGGGATGCTCAGAGATATTAGTAACGTACTTTCAGATATGAAAGTTAATGTTTTAGGTGTCCAGACTTTATCGAATAAAGATACGCAGGTTGCTGATATGAAAATCATTATGGAAATTCAGGATCTTGATCAGCTGCATAAAGTGTCCGATAAAATTCTGCAGTTGAGAAACGTGCTAAATGTTTATCGAGAAAGTTAAGCCGCTTTAATTCGTAAATAGAAAAGCTTATAAATTGCAGGCAGTAGATACAGGCTGACTAGCATTGAAAAGCTTAAACCAAAAACGGTCACAATGGCTAACGGCTGAAGCATTTCCGAACCTTCACCCAGCCCAAGTGCTAACGGAGACATGCCAATAGCCGTTGTTAATGTTGTCATTAAAATGGGTTTTAAGCGAATGCCCGATGCTTTGATAATCGCGTCATCAATATTCATACCGTTCTTTTTCTCAATTTCTATTTGTTCAACCAGTACAATGGCGTTATTTACTACAATACCAGCCAGCATAATAATACCTAACCATACCGACATCGATAGCGCGGTATCTGTTATGTAGATACCAATAACAACGCCGATTATACAAAAAGGAATCGTTAATAGAATAATGAAAGGATTAAGTAACGATTCGTATTGAATTGCCATGACCACAAATACAAGAAACAAAGCCAGTAGTACTAAAGCTAATCCCTGAGACTGACCTTGCTCAAGAACTTTTGCATCATCACTTTGGTAACGGAGATATCCTTCAGGTAATTTGTAGTCAGCAAGCTTGTTATCAATTGCGTTTAGGGCTTCTTCCAGTGATTTGTCGGCTGCCAGAGATGCAGATATTTCAACATAACGTTGTTGTTTGTCTCGATAGATATTTCTTGTGCTGGCTATTGTTTTATATGTGGCAACATCAGCCAAATAGATTGGCTTCTTATTTTTGTACGCAACAATAATATTGTTGAGGTCAGAAACGTTTGATACGTTACTTTGCTTATGTCGTAACCGGATATTATATTGCTGATCTTTTTCTATGTAGTCACTGATGATCAGTCCATCCAGAGAGAGTCTGACAGCTCGGCCAATATCTTGTGGGCTGATATTAAGTACACTACTTGCTTCTGGCTTTAATGAAATCGCAAGTTCCTTTTCAATATCTTCATACTGATGTTCTACATTTCGTAGCCCCGGAATGTTTTTAATGCGGTCACTAATATCGTTGCCGATCTTGGTCAGAGTAGGTATGTGCTGTCCTCTGACTCGTATGCTTATGTCATCGCTACCGGAATTTAAGCGAACTCCCCGAACGCCTCTGAGGCGTAATCTTGTTTTTACGCCCGTGAATTTTAGTGCATTAATTTTTTTCTTGGTTTTTTTGATCCAGGCTTCACTGTCGTATTTCCCAGTATTATTCTTTTTTAATTGAACGTTCAAAGAACTTCTGTTGCTTGATATAAATTCAGAACGACCAAATACAAAGCCACCTACAGTAGTAAAGATGGATTCCACATGTGGATCATCGAGTAGCAGATTTTCTATCTTATAAACGATATTATCCATCTCATTTAACTGAGTACCGCCATCAGTTGAAAGACTTAACCGGATATTGCCTTCATCAGTTTTTGGTAGAAATATATTTTTTGCCTGGCCCATGCCGTATAGGCTAACAATTATTACCGGAATAGAGAAAGCGATAATAATCCACGGGCGAAGCAGACTTTTAATGTTTGATTGCTTATAGGTGTTTGTAATTTTTTCAAATGAAACAATGTTTTTGGTCGATGCATTTTTAATTAATGATCCAAGTGCAGGTACCAGTGTCATTGCAACAAAAAGGGATGCGGTCATTGCAGCGGCAATAGTAATAATAAGTTCTTTAAATAATAATCCGGTTAAACCACCGATTAGAAGAAATGGTAATACCGCTACTAAGTTGGTACTGGTCGAAGCAATGATAGGGCTGTTTACTTCAATAGCAGCATTAATTGCCGCTTCCTTTGGTTTTTCACCAAGGTTTTGATGGCGCGATATGTTCTCCAACATGACTATTGTGCTGTCGACCAGCATACCAATACCTAATGCCAGACCACCAAGAGTCATTATGTTAAGAGTGATGCCGCTAATGTTCATGATGATAAAAGTCACAAGAATTGCGATAGGGATAGCACTACCAATGATTAATGTGCGAGTCATGTTGCCGAGAAATAAATAAACCACCAGCATTGCAAGCACAGCTCCTGACATAGCCGCCGTTGCTGCATTGCTAACTGAATGACGTATAAAAACGGACTGATCCCCAATTTTTTGTACTCTTATATCATCAGGCACTAAATCATTAGCTTGCAGCCATTCAAGTCGACTAGTGACCTGATCAACAACTTCAACAGTATTAGAGGCAGGTTGTTTTTGTATTGATAATTTAACCCCGTTAATACCATTAAGTCGAATTTTAATTCGCTCATCTTCATGCGTGTTGTTTACTACGGCAACATCACGTAACTTTATTGTTCGCGTTGAGTTATCGATCTGTTTGCTAATTACTATATTTGAGATTTGTTCAAGGTTATTAAATCGACCCAATGCACGGATGCTAATTTCCTGGTGCTTTCCATAAAGTTTGCCGCCTGCAATATCTTTATTTTCTTTTTCAAATTGATCAATAACGTCATCGATAGTGAAGCCGTAATGATTGAGCTTGTTCTGATCAAGTATGATATTAATTTCACGTATTAAGCCACCACCGACTTCTGTGGAGGCAATGCCAGGTAGGTTTAAAAACCATTTACTAAAGTTGTAATCAACCCAGCTTCTCAGTTCAACTGATGTTTTGGTATCAGAGCTTACGATTAATTCCATCACTGGAATTTGTGAGGGATCGCGTTTATAGATAACGGGTGGTTCGATTTCAGTTGGTAAAAAACGTTTAGCTCTATCTAAACGGTTACTGGCATCGCGCAATGCTGTATTAATGTCTGTTCCATAAGGGAATGATAAATCTACATTTGAACGGCCTTCAGATGAGCGAGACTGTATATTAATTGCATTTTCAGTTATCGCTAATTGTTCTTCGAGTTGACGTGTAATCTCATCTTCCATGATTGCTGCAGGAACACCAGGATTTAGTATTCGGACGCGCACTTCAGGGTAAATTAGTTTTGGTAACAAATCGACGCCTAGGCGGTTTAAAGAGAAAAAACCCATAACGATGATTGTCATCAGAATGACTACGACAGCAACCGGGTGATTGATTGACCAGGTTGCTAATCCACCTGTTTTAAATGTCTGCACAGGCATTACTCAGGTTTGCCTTTATTTTCTGATTTTGTAGCTACCTTTTTGCCAGGTCGTAGTCCTACAAATCCTTTTGTAACTATAATGTCATTGTGAGCTAGTCCAGAGGTCACTTCGATTTTGTTACTTATATTTCTGGCTGTAGTAATTCGGGTGATTTTGGTTTTACCTGTTTTATCTAGTGAGTAAACCCAAGATCCTTTAGTGTCGTATTGAACGGCATTGACCGGTATCAGTATAGAATCCGAAATATGCTCGCTTATGGTAATTTCTGCAAATAGCCCTGGGTATATGTTTTTACCTTCACGTATAAAACTGACTTCGATCAAGACCTGCTGAGTGTTTTGATCAACAGTAGGATAAATTGTACTGATATGCGCATCAAGCTGATAAGACAGAGCAGGTATATTAAGGTTTATTTTTTGTCCGACAGTAATACTGGATAGTGATGCTTCTGGAACGGCACTTTTTGCAATCAGGTGACTACTGTCTACCAGTGTTAATAAATGTGTATTTGTGACTACAGAATCGCCGGGTTCAAAATATCGCTGGCTAATAACGCCAGAGAAGGGGGCTTTAATGGTACTTCTTTCAAGCTGAATTTGTTTAAGTGTGACTTCAGCTTTTGCCAGTTTCAGGTCAGTATCTGCCGCAGATAGTTCTTCAGCAGAAGCAAGCTGACGAGGCAATAGTTTTTTAATTCTGTTTAAGTCTTGTATGGCTTTGTCGAGACTGGCTAAAGCTTTTTGGTGTTCTGCTTTCGTTAAGCTGTCATCAAGTTTGACTAATATGTCACCTTTTTTGACAAGTGTGCCCGGTCTGTGTGGGATCTTTATCAGTGTGCCGGCAATCTGGTTAGAAATTTTTATGGTGTTAGGTGCAGCGATGACAGCATTGAAACGCCTTTCAATCAGGCTGTTCTCAGGTTTAATAATTACTGTATTGACCTGATGTGGGCGGCTCTTTCGCTTTTTAGCGTTGTCAGCGTCATCATCGCAAGATGAAAGCAATAACCCTGTCACCGTAATGGCTATGAATAGACTGAAATAACGCATATTAATTTTGTTTTTTATTTTCATATCAGTTGAATTGTGTGATGAGATACAATTATATGCAATATATGACAACGATTAAATTAAGAATATCCCTAAATGATTAATCATAAGCACACTGAAGTACCCCACAGATCAAGAACAGACATCAGAAACCTGAAAAGGATGCTGCCATTTATTTGGGATTATAAGGGCAGAGTGCTATTTGCGTTGGCTTTTTTGATCATTTCAAAGCTGGCAGTAGTTGGTATGCCGCTAGTACTAAAGGAGATAGTGGATCTGCTTGATAAGTCTTCTGCGGATGATCGAATTGTATTACCGATAGTGCTTCTGCTTAGTTATGGTGTATTACGTCTGGCCAGTGGTTTGTTTAATGAACTTCGTGATGCCTTATTTGCACGAGTCAGATACGGCGCTATAAAAAAATTATCCTCACAAGTACTGACCAGGCTCTATCAGTTGTCTCTTCGTTTTCATCTGGAGCGTAAAACAGGCGGTATTAGTCGAGACCTTGAACGTGGAACACAGAGCCTGAGTTCAATCATGAATTATCTGGTGTTTAATATTGTACCCACTATAGCTGAATTTATATTAGTAGCAGCTATTTTGTTAAGTCAATATAACTGGAAGTTTGCACTGGTAACCAGTGTTACTGTCGTTGTTTATATTGCGTTTACGTTAGCCATTACAGAATGGCGTATGCATTTCCGTCATCAAATGAATCGACTGGATTCGGAAGCCAACAGTAAAGCCATTGACGGGCTTATCAATTATGAAACAGTTAAATACTTTACTAATGAAGATTATGAACTAAATCGTTATCAAAACACCATGACTGAATGGGAAGATTCGGCGGTTAAAAGTCAGAATTCAATGTCATTATTAAACTTTGGGCAAGGTGCGGTCATATCAATTGGTGTGACATTTATTATGATCTATGCTGCTCAGGGCGTAGTTGATGGCAGTATGACGCTGGGGGATCTGGTTTTAGTTAATGCGATGATGCTGCAGTTATTTATGCCCTTAGGTTTTTTGGGAATTATTTACCGCGCGTTAAAATATTCACTGGCTGATATGGATCTGATGATTAAATTACTGGATAAAAAACCAGAAATTGTCGATAAAATCGATGCTACAGAGCTTGAAGTGAATAAGGCAGAAATAGAATTTAAAGATGTTAGTTTTTCGTAC
>Ga0316206_1002014_pt1 | contig 15137 bp, 16 predicted proteins | sample 6monthpyrite_MG_FD_204942 | JGI IMG/M metagenome (GOLD analysis project Ga0316206, IMG submission 204942) | Microbial mat bacterial communities from mineral coupon in-situ incubated in ocean water Damariscotta River, Maine, United States -... | ecosystem: Environmental > Aquatic > Marine >...
CTGATACATTGTTATCGCAAATTATAAATATGGTTGCCGAGGCACAGCGTTCCCGTGCACCGATTCAAAAAATGGCCGATATGGTAGCGGGTATCTTTGTTCCAATAGTGGTACTGATTGCCACTTTGTCTGCTCTCATCTGGGGAATCTGGGGGCCCGAACCCAGGCTCGCCTATGCCATAGTAAATGCAGTTGCCGTGCTGATTATTGCCTGTCCCTGTGCGCTCGGATTAGCAACACCTATATCTATTATGGTGGGAACCGGTCGAGGTGCAATGGAAGGTGTGTTAATTAAAAATGCTGAAGCGCTGGAGATTATGGAAAAGGTAGATACTCTGGTGGTCGATAAAACAGGTACGCTTACTGAAGGTAAACCTGAACTGGTATCAGTAATTACAACCACTGATTTTGATCAACGACAAATATTGACAATGGCTGCATGCCTCGAACGTGCATCAGAGCATCCTCTAGCAGAAGCAATTGTTAATGGAGCAGAAAAAAGAGGGATTCATTTACTTCAGGTAGAAAACTTTCAATCAATAACTGGCAAAGGAGTGATTGGTGATGTTGATGGTCATAAAATTGCGCTTGGGAACTTAAAGCTTTTACAAAGCCAGGGCATTGATGTAGCAGATTTACCCAGCCAGGCTGATAAACATCGAGCTGAAGGTCAAACGGTTATGTTAATTGCAATTGATGGTACAGCCGCCGGTTTAATTGGTGTGGCTGATCCAGTGAAAAAAACCACACCAGAAGCTATTTCAAATCTACATGCTGAAGGCATAAACATTGTTATGCTAACCGGAGATAGTAAAACTACCGCGATGGCTGTTGCTTCAACACTGAATATTGATCAGGTTCATGCAGAAGTGCTACCAGAGCAAAAAGCAGAGGTGGTTAAAAAGTTACAGTCTCAAGGGCATATTGTCGCGATGGCGGGTGATGGCATCAATGATGCTCCGGCACTGGCTCAGGCGCATGTGGGAATCGCCATGGGAACAGGTACGGATGTCGCAATTGAAAGTGCAGGGGTTACTTTGGTTAAAGGCGACCTTACTGGCATCGTTAGAGCCAGACGCCTGAGTCGTGCGACCATGCGGAATATTCGTCAAAATTTATTTTTTGCATTCATTTACAATTCAGCTGGCGTACCAGTAGCGGCGGGTGTTTTGTATCCTTTCTTTGGTATTCTTTTATCACCGATTATTGCTGCGGCGGCGATGAGTTTTAGTTCCGTATCGGTGATTACCAATGCACTACGTTTACGTAAAGTAAAACTTTAACCAGAGGAATTAACTATGTTTAATAATGATAGCTGGATGGGTTTTGGTGGTATGTTTATGTGGGTATTCTTGATTGTACCTATTTATCTTGTAATAAAAATGTTGCTCACTACAGATAAAAAATCAAATAGTTCACATGATGAAAGTCCGATTATGATTTTGGAAAAACGTTATGCGCGCGGTGAAATTAATGAGGAAGAGTATGAGCGCAGGCGCAAAGAACTGAAAAGCTAATTTGGTTGTAGGTATGAAAAACAAACTCATAGAATGAGTTGTTCTTTCATAATTACAATGATATTACAGCGAATATTCGGCCATCATAATTGGATGCCCCTAAAGAAAGGTATAAGGAGTTTGCATTCTTTGGAAATATTTTTATCCTGACTCCATAATATGCAAAAGCACATTATGTTTTCCCATTGGAGTCGAGTATTTAACTCGCAATATAAAACAGGTTGTAACTGATTGAAATGCTATTTTAATTTGCCCGAAAGGAATGGGGTAAGTGTTCGAAACTTAAGGAGTTGTACTAGATGATTCTTGTAACTGTTTTTAATTAAATCAGGTTACAGAAACCGTGTTGGTAAATCAGATGAAAAGAGGAATAATCATGAACGCTAAACTTATATTACTTACAGCAGCGATATACATTCTACCCTTGTCAGCTATTCATGCTGAAGATGCGCAGCATGCCAATAAAGCAGGAGACAAGACCGTGCAAGGTAGCATGGGAAATATGCAGCAACACAATAAAAATCTGATGCAGCAAATGAATGATATTAAAAATACCAAAAACCCGGATCAACGTGATCGCCTGATTGAAGAACACATGAAAAGTATGCAACAAGGCATGAAGATGATGGGCGGCAAGGATATGAAGATGGGCATGATGGGTGGTAAGGAGAAACAGGGTATGGGGATGGACATGGACATGAAAAAACACATGAAGATGATGGAAAATCGCATGGATATGATGCAGGACATGATGGGACAGATGATGGAGAATAGTATGGAAATGAATAAAACTAATAAAATAAGGAAACACCGGCTTAATAAATAATTATATTCACTCGGAATAAAGTCTATTTTTAAGCGAATTGCCAGGGATGGTCCTAAGGATTGCGATATGAAATTTATAGTATTGATACTGTTATTGGTTGTAGGTGCAGGTCTGTTGGCCAGGGAGTGGAGAGTGCTTGCTGTCAGTGGTATGTAATCACTAACACGGATGCATGTGTAAATAAGCTGAGACGGACTCGAGATAAAGATTCAGAAGTTGAGTTATTTTTACTCTTGCGGGGCGACCTTAGTATGGCTACATCTAATAATAAATAGCTGCAATATCTAGTGTGCTATATGAGGAGCAGGCAGATAAATTTAATAGTAAATTTATGAAGCTACTTTTATAAACGTGCGTAGTCTTGTCTTAATTTAATCGTCTATAAGTGTTAGCGAGGTTATTGTAGGTATTTATCTCATCGACAAAACTGAACTTTAATCATTACTCAGAGGTAATAATGAAAGATCACTCACACAATGATAGATCGTCACAATATAAAGAAAATAGTCTGACACTTGTGGGCGCGGTATCCATGGGAACCAGCGTAATGATCGGTGCAGGCATACTGGCGCTAACTGGGCAAATTGCGGAACTCGCAGGTTCAATATTTCCACTTGTTTTTCTTGCTGCGGCAGTTGTGACTGCTTTTAGCGCATACTCCTACGTGAAAATGTCCAATGCCTATCCTTCTGCGGGAGGTATTGCTATGTTCCTGCAAAAAGCTTATGGCAGAGGAACAATGACTGCTGCCGGTGCTCTGCTTATGTATTTTTCGATGGTTATCAATGAAAGTCTGGTGGCACGTACATTCGGTACATATAGCATACAATTATTTGATATTGATCCTGGCAGCTGGATTGTGCCGGCTTTGGGGGTGGTCGTATTAATATTTGCCTTTTTACTGAATATTTCAGGTAATCGTATGATTGGTCTGTTCTCTTTGTTAATGGCATTTATTAAAATTGGCGGTATTGTTATTTTTGCTATTGCTGGTTTATGGTTTGCTGATGTTTCTTTTGAAGCTAGCTCTGAGGATATAACGGGCACATCCGTTACAGGTTTTATAGCGGCAATGGCATTAGCTATTCTAGCTTATAAAGGCTTTACCACCATTACTAATAGCGGTTCTGAAATTATTGATCCGCACCGTAATGTTGGGCGGGCCATTATAATTTCTATAATTATTTGTGTGGTTATTTATTTTCTAGTTGCTATGGCAGTATCTGCTAACCTTAGTTTAACTGAAATCATAGCAGTAAAAGATTTCGCCCTGGCAGAGGCAGCGCGTCCGGCATTTGGCGATTACGGATTATGGTTCACTGTTGCATTAGCGATAGTTGCCACCATTTCGGGTGTTATCGCCAGCGTATTTGCAGTATCGCGCATGCTAGCTATGCTCACTGATATGAAGCTGGTACCACACAGTCATTTTGGCATGCCCGGCAGTATTCATAAACATACGTTAGTTTATACGGTAGTGATCGCCATATTTCTGACCATATTTTTCGACTTAAGTCGCATCGCGTCGATGGGCGCTATTTTCTATATACTGATGGATATCGCCGTGCATTGGGGGGTGTTTCGTTATTTGCGTAAAGAGATTAACGCCAATGCAGCTATTCTGATCGCAGCGATAGTTTTTGATGTGGTAATTCTGGGTGTATTTCTGGTGGTGAAAGCCTCTACCGACATGATGGTTATCTATGCGTCGGTAATAGGTGTACTGGTCATATTCACTGGCGAGAAATTATTCCTAAAAAAACAACAAATAGAGAAGGATTAAATGACACATCTTGTCACAACAACTCACTTACTGATTAATCTGAATCTTCAGAAGTGTATGTTTTTATAAATATAATGGATTCTATAAAGCCTCAATATACATATTTCAACTGGTTTGAGTTGATGGAAATAGTGTTTTTTATACCTCTTGTATTATTGATCTTGATGTTGCTCATGCACTCTTATTTTTTTACATCTTCGAAAGATGAAAATATTAAAAATAATAATTCATTCACACGAATTCAATCATGGAAAATACTTCCGGAAGTACAATTATTAATGCTGTCATTACCGTTGCACTTGCTATGGGAGATAGCACAGTTTCCTCTCTATACTGTATGGCATGAAAATGACTGGAGCTATATCATTTACGTGTTAATACACTGCACATTGGGAGACATGTTGATTTTGATTAGTGTGTTCTGGATTGTATCATTGCTGAATCGATCAAGAAGATGGATTTATTCACCTGCATTGAGTAATATTATTTTGTTCACCATACTCGGCCTGGGCTACACCATTTTTAGTGAGATCGTAAATACACGTATTACTAATTCCTGGGGTTATACAGAACTGATGCCAATCGTACCGATTATCGAGGTTGGTGGTATTCCATTTTTACAATGGTTACTTATACCTTCTGTAATCATTTGGCTTATGCAAATTATAAGACCCACTCAAAGCATATGAATAATATCTCTAAGTCGCTTATTAACTATAAACAATCTGACATGACTATTATGGTATTGCTAATGCCGCTTTATTTTATTTCTTGTTTCACATTCAAGGTTTATGCATAGCTACAAACAACATCCGTTAAAGTTGTAGGTTAACCATTGAAGGTTCTCCTCTTATATCAAACATCATTTTTATCTGTGTTTGATATTTGGATGGAGGATGGGGATGTAACCCTAGTTATACGGCTGGCAAGGAATACGGCAAACACGATAATAGCAACCCCGAACCACTCAATCAGAAGAAGTTGCTCGCTGTAGAAGAGTAGTCCGATAAATAAAGCGAGTACGGGTGTAAGAAAAGTATAAGCATTCAACACGTTTAAGTCTATTCTGCGCAAAAGATCTAGCCACCACAAAAAAGCCAAAGCAGTCCCGAAAATTGACAATACTAGTAAGTTAATAATTGAGGTCGGGCTCCAATGCATGGTGTTTTCTGATTCAAATACTGATGCTGCTATGGCTAAAGGAATGGCACCTATTAAAAGTATCCATGCCATTGCGATAAGAGGGTCAACCAGATTAGCAATATTTTTAAGTATGACATTCCCAATGGCTACACCCGTTGCACCAACTAAAACGAGAGCAATACCTACTGGTGTGCTGTTTGACGATTGCTCAGTAAACCCAGGATATGCAATTACCACAATACCCAAGAAACCAACCAGAAGTGCCAAACCGCTTGCTCTGCATAATCGTTCAGTAAGGAAAAAATAGCTCAGCAAAGCGGCTAACAGGGGTTGCACATTAGCGATGACTGTTGCAAGTCCAGGTGTAACGCGTCCGCCCGCGAGGAACATACCCGTAAATCCGAGCGATGTAAAAGTTAATGAAATAATGACTAAACCAGGCCATGTAGCTCTCTCTGGTATGATCGATTTTTTAAGCATAATTCCGGCAACTAGAAGACTAACACCAGCTATTAAACTGCGTAAAGTGGCAAAATGAAATGGAGAAAATGCATCAAGTCCTGTTGTAATCAACGGGTAGCAGATTGCCCATAGTATAATGACGACCAAAATTTTAGCTAAGTTCCGTAATGAAATAACAGCCCCACCTTCACTGTCGCATGATTGATCAGAAATATTTGATTTCGATAACTTTATCATTTGAATATATTTAATTTAAGATTCTAAGCATAATTTAAGTATATGTGCCCTGTGGTTAATCGGAGAATGCTCTCAGGGTTAATTATTGTTTTACTGTAAACTTACTTGCTGCCCCACAATTTTAGACTTCTAGAAAAGTTATTGCCAGTATCTCTATTGGATGTGTATTCAATTGAAGTATAAATAAACCACGTACCAGTGATGCAATTAAGCACCAATAATTCAAAATGACATACTAATTAACTCCAACACCAGGTTTATGTTCCTTAGGAATTAATGTTTAGCACATAAAGACTGTTTAATTTTAATGGCCAGTATTACATGAAACATGTTTATTAATGCTTACACAAAGATTAAATATATTTAATCTTTGTGTAAGCATTAAGATATATGTAATTGGATATAATGTAACTATAATTTATGAGTGATTTTGATCTTATTATGTTACTGCTTACAAGAGATATGTGGCATGGAGTTTACGGATGACTTTTCCTACCTATAGGTTATGACTTTGAATATTGAGATTGTAGTTAAATGGAAAATTTATTTTATTGCAGAGATAACAATCAGTAATAATTCCGAATCTAATAATTAAGGGGTGAATCCCATAGGAGGTATAGATGGAAGGTTGGTTATCATTTTTAATATTTGCCGGAGTGTTTTATTTGATGATGCGTTTTGGCTGTGGAGCTCACATGATTCACGGAGGTCACGGCCATCACCAGCATGGTGATAGCATGAAACCAAAAGATATTGATCCAGTATGTGGTATGAATGTTGAAAAAGAGCAGGGTTATGGAAAAATGCATGAAGGAAATTTATACCGATTCTGTTCTCGTGATTGTCTGGACAAATTTGAGTCAGAACCTGAAACATACTTAAAAGGAGATGAATCATGAACCATCGTATTTCGCTTATTGCTATAGGGCATGCCACTAGCCTACTTTTAATGATTAGTTTTATTCTATGTGTAGGTTTTGATTTTCTATTTCCAGAACACGCCATGTATCAGGCCTGGCAAAAATTATTGCCAGGATTTGAATGGATTAGCTGGAAAAGTTTTTTACTGGGTGCGATTGAAAGTTATGGCTACGGATGGTATTTCGCTTTGATCTGGGTTCCCATTTATAATTTTTCAATCAGTCGCAATCCAGTTGAAAAGCATCGGTAATGATATGTTTTATGCATTCGTAAATATACTGCGAGGTGACCACTAATGTTTTTTTATGTACAGGGTCCAAATAATCATGACATGATGCCACTGGAAAGCATTTTTGATCGACGTTTTGTGAATAAAACGGAAGCAATTAATCCGGAAAAAGCGATAAATCCAGAGCAGAATCATGAATTTGCCGAAAAACATAAGCGGTCATTAACTGCAAATTATGCTTACAAAGCTATTAATAAGTTACCAGAGGATGGCCCTGAACTTTTTGCCAGGCAGATTATGAGTACACCTGTGGCGACGTTGACATCGGCAATGTCGGCTGAAGAAGCATTAACACACTTTCAGAGATCTCAGCTTCGTCATCTGCCGGTTATTTCACCTAATGGGAAAGTGACAGGAATAGTCTCAGACCGTGATGTTTTACGCTACATGACAGGGTTATATGAAAATCATTTAAACAACCCTGCGCCGCATAGGGTAGGTGATAATGTTGAGCAGTTGATGCAATCACCAGTGTTGACAGCTAGCCAGAAGACAGATGTGCGTTATATAGCTCGCCTGTTTATTGAACGACGCGTCGGCGCTATGCCTATTGTTGCTGATGGAAAATTAAAAGGCATTATAACAAGAAGCGATATATTACATGCAGTGATGAGTCACTATGAAATTGAGCTATGGATATAACTATAACAGATATGAAATACCAGGTTTCAGCCGACGTTCTTATAATATTGATAAAACAGGGTTGACTAAAATGAAAGGCATACTAATGGTTCAAGATCCAGTCTGTCAAATGAGTATTGATCCTAAACTTGTGACCAACACGATAAGACATAATGGCAAGACTTATTATTTTTGTTCTGATCAATGTCGTAACCGTTTTGAAGCTAACCTACATCTATATATTGGACTACCGGGTCGTCCGGCACCAAAGCAACATGGTTATGAAGTAATAAAAAAAAGAAACCTTAAGCTGAGTCAATCATTAACTGAAAAGCAGTCAAGTGTCATCATCACTGACCTCGAAAAAATGATGGGCATTAAGAATGTTCATATCGAAGCAGAATATGTATACATAACATATGATTTACTGCAGGCAACAGTAGAACAGATAGAAGCGGCTATTGTAAAAACAGGAGAAAAACTGGGTAGCGGACTTGCAGAAAAACTGAAGCGTGCTTTTATTCATTATCTGGAAGAAACTGAGTTGGTTAATCTTGAAAAATCAGGACATGAACACCGTCATTGAGAATAATAAATAAATATATATATAGATGTTAATGTGCTCGGCTAATTAATTGCAATTCAGTTTAAATGTATTTGGCAAAACTAAAAAACTGAAAAAGTATTAGGTGTTATTTTATTCATACGTAATTTAAATGATATTTATTAATATGTGTCAGACTTTATTGAACTTATTTACCGTAAGAACATCCTATAGCTACTAATTTTTTATAAACTATTTAACAAGTTATGTAAATGCGAAAGTCTTATCAAATAGCCCTGATTAATTTAATAGTATTAGCTCTAATTATTCTGCCTTTACAGGGGTTGATGCCAACTTCAAAAGTTAATTTAAATAATGACTCTTCATTCAATGAAAGACCTTCTGTAAAAAATTACTTATATCAACAAAGTAGACAGAAGGGGGCATCATGTGATCATTGCAAGCAACATAGCTGTAATGAAAAGCATCAATGCAACAACAATCAATGTTTTTCATCTGCCGCTATATTTATCCAAGCAACTTGTGAAATAGCATTAAACTTGGTTAATATAAAGTCGCAAGGTTTTAAGGAAGGACTAGTCATCCCTCCCTTATCTTCTTTGTTTCGCCCTCCTATACAACTAGTCTCCTGATAGCCATGTATAAACAAAATATTAATACTTGATTAAATCTTCTCAGAAAACTCTGTTGAAGTTATTTATCATGTTCTCTCTTCTCTTTTCTAAAAATATTTAACTCACAAGAGATTTACATATTGGTTTAAATATGATATTCACAATATTAAAAAACACTAGTTATTCAGTAGTTGATGAAGCTTTTCAACTAGAAACACAGGATTAATTTATGAAAGTTACAATTCTTACTATATTTATATTAAGTTCAATAATTATCACACCAGTATTTGCAGGTGCAGGTCATACTGGCAATCAATTTTCCGATAGGAAAAAATCAAGAATTACTCGTTGGTATAACAAGTCAATGGTTATGAAAGGAGCTAAAATCTATGAGCAGAATTGCTCTTCATGTCATATGAAAAATGCAAGAGGTGTTAGCAACTGGCGCAAGACAGATGAAACAGGAAATTACCCTGCTCCTCCATTAAATGGAACAGCACATGCCTGGCATCATGATCATAACTCGTTAAGAAATATAGTGCGTGAAGGTGGTCAGGCAATGGGAGGAACAATGCCTGGTTTTAAAGACAAACTTAGCGATAAAGAAATTGACTCTGTGCTAGCCTGGATCCAATCTTACTGGTCAGATAAAATATATGGTGAATGGCTTAGAAGAAGTTAATAAGATACACATTTTGAATGTATAAAGATATGAGCTGTTTAAGGCAGATCAAACAAAGTAATTTCTGGTGTTTAATAGAGTTTGGTGCGAGTGGAAAACACTAAAGAGCATATTTTGACAAGGAAACCCGGTTTTTGTTAATGATATTCATTTATAAACTGAGACATATCCAGTAAAAAATATTACTGGATATATCTCAAACTATTAACCATAGTGCAGATATATAGTAAATTTATATGCTTATAAAAATTAATATTGACATTTTTCAATATTTATTTCATTATTGAAAAAGGTGTATATTATTCTATAAAAATTATTTTTAAATAATTGGTAATCGCTTAATGCTGCTCAGTAATCAATATGTAAAAATACGTTTTAACCTCATTTCTTACTTTGTGGTAGGTGTACTAATATTTTCACAAAATGTTATAGCTTATAATGGCTGCAAACATTCTACAGACACAACTACTGCCTCGTTCTCTATAACAGAGAATTCTAATGCGGCAGGGCAAGAGGAATCAACTTCTCACTGTCATACCAGTTCTACTGAAGACAACTCTGAAATAAAGCTGGCTAACGATTCAACATGTGACTTTTCTTGTTGCGATTCAGGTTGTTTACACTGCCAGGTTTATAGTGCGCATGTATATATTGAATTTAAACCAGGTGGCTTTAATTTTGAGCAACCTGTTGATAAAGAATTACGTAAATTTTCTGAATTAAATTACATATCTCATAACTCAAAACCAATAATACCACCTCCTATCTCATAAACCATTCGTTACAGTTAAGTAGCAGCTTTAACTCGAGCGCCGTTGCTTAATTAATCAGTTAATACATTCAACCATTTAGTGCGAGCCTGAATCGTCTGATTAGAGCTTTCAAGGTATTTTGTTGCCTGAAAAAACTCGGTTGATTTAAAATACAAATACGATAGTGAGAAAACTATGAAAAGAAGAGATTTTCTTAAATTAGGTACAGCAGGTATTACCGGAGCAGTTTCTACTAGCCTCGGTTTATTGTGCTGGTCCCCTCGAGCTTTTGCGAAAACTATAAGCAAAACTTTTTATATTACTGATGGATATATAGCTATGCCAGATGGTGTAGATGTTTATTTCAAAGGTTTTAGTAACTCAACATCACAGTTAAATATTCCTGGAGAATCAGTTATTGTTCAACAAGGTGATACAGTTGAAATAACCATTGTAAATACGCTAAGCAGCGACCACAGTTTTGTTATTGATGGAGTCGTAGATAGTGGAATCATTAATGGTGGTCAAAGTAAGCTGGTTAGTTTCACTGTAAATAATGCAGGAAGTTATATGTTTTATGACAAACTTAATGCGCCCTACAACCGCTTACTTGGTTTACATGGCGGGTTTGCGGTAATGCCTACTGGGAGTAGCAATGAGTTGTATAACGGTAGCCCTACATTCGTGCAACAGTATGTCTGGGTGACGAACGATATAGACCCGATTTGGCATGATGAGGTGAGTCGCGGACGTACACCTTTATCTACTTTTAATCCTTATTATTTCACAATCAACGGTCGTACAATGAGAGTGCCCGGTCACCCTGAGTATGGTAATCCAGATATCGACTCTGGATACAATCAGCAAACTCGTTTGGAGGGTTCTATTGGTGATCGCACCCTGGTTCGAATTTTGAATGCGGGTATGTGTATGCATTCAGTACACTTTCATGCAAATCATGTCGAGTGGCTAGCTGAAAATGGTCAGGCTAGAAATGCTGTGTGGAAAAAAGATACGCTCTTACTTCCAAATAACATAGGTTCACTCGATGTGATTTATCCTTATGAAGTTCCACCAGATTCCTGGCCACAGGTAACTAAAGGTTATTTCCCCATGCACTTCCATGATGAAATGACACAAACCGCAGGTGGTGGCCTGTATCAGTTTGGACTTGCAACTACTATTGCATTTAAATAAAGGGGAATGATCATGAGTAAAATTCTAAGACCAGTTAATATGATGCATGCAGGTGGTGGCGGTGGCGGCTCTTGTTATATATACCCTGATTCACCATCAACACCCGGCCTGGTTACAGCGGATGTAACGTTTAATCGCACAGCCCATATGAATGGCTCGATGACTATGGATGACGGTAATACTATTACAATGTGGGGTTTTAATGAAGGTGGTGGTATGGGTATGGGGGGCGGAGCGTTTCCTTCTCCGGCAATGCGAATGACCCAGGGCCAGGTTGTTCATACTGTGCTAACAGCTGGTAGTATGATGCAAGGCACTCACACTATACACCATCACGGTATCGAGCCTAGCACTGAAAATGATGGTGTTGGTCATTATTCATTTGATGTGAACGGAACTTACACCTACCAATGGAAGGCCTCCCATGCGGGTACTTATTTCTATCACTGTCATACCAATACGGTATTGCATGCAGAAATGGGCATGTATGGAGCTTTGATTATTGATCCACCAGAAGGCCCGGGGACTTTATTTTCAGGGGGGCCTACTTACGATAAAGAAGTGATTTGGGCCTGTGATGAAATCGACTCAAGTTGGCATAATAAAAACTGGAGGGCAGGGACTTGTGGCGGTGATGAAGGTTTTAATTCGCTGAATCCTGACTATTTCATAATTACCGGTGTTGATGGAGCGCAGTCTGCACTAACCGATGCAAGTATAGCACCAACCGTTAATGTGGGTGATTCACTGTTAATCCGTTATATATGTGCAGGTTATCTGCCACAGCGAATCACCTTTGGTGGGCTTAATGCAACTATTCATATGTCGGATGGCCGCGCTTTGCCACAAACGGTTCAGGCTGCAACTATTAAGGCCAGTTCTGCAGAGCGATATGACTTGATTATAGTTCCAGACCAGTCTGGTGTTTATGAAGTAACGGTAGAGTTTCTTCATTGGGTGACGGGTGCAGTAGTGGGCACAGCTCGTACACGCATCACTGTTGTGTAATAAAATAGGAGATTGCTGATATATGAAAGGGAGCATGATAATTGTAAACGTTAAATTTTCAATTAACATTGTTCTCTTTTATATAATGGCATTTTTTTTAATCAGGAAAAGCATATGATGAATGATTTTTGTTTTAAGTTTTGGTATCACGTTTAGCGCTGAGGGACCAGTAACTTTTAAGCCATTTAAAAAAGCATTTAGAAGACAAAATCAGTAAAGTAAATTCATAATAAAAACACCAGATATTTTGATTACAATTTTAATTAATATTAAAGATTAAGATCAGCAGCGGGCTCGTCTATCAAAATATCAGGAATGATGATAAATAATTGCTATGATAATTAAAATTAAGAGTCTACACATTACATCGTAATAAAAAGAAAAGTCGAAATATTCTGCGATATATATTTAGAAAATAATTTTAAAATCACTAAAAATATATTATGTTAAAAATTTAAATTCTGGCGTTTCATTGAGACTGAATACTAAATTACAAATGCAGTCATAGGGTTTCAGATCAGACCATTCAAAGTACACCTAAACTGTATAAAACACGACCCTGTAGACTTGCCTGTCTAGAAGCAGGGTTTTGAACTCTCTTTCTAGTAATAACAGTTGAATAATTTATATTATTTTGATGCCTGAATATTTCTTCTTTGCCATGCAGCATAAATTTCTGCTGACCAGAACGACTGGACCCAGGCCAATACTTCATCGATTTCCTGGTTGTTCAGCTTGTTACCAAAACCAGGCATTACGCCACCAAAAGATGACCCACCTTTACGAACAGTGCGCCTTAATCCATTCATATGGTGATGCCAGGTGTGTGCTGTTCCATTCAGTGGCGGTGCCGGATAATTTCCATTTACATCTTTCTTACGCCAGTTGCTACTGCCAGATGCATCAGCTTTGTGACAACTGGCACAATGAGTTTGATAATGTTTTTTTCCATTTTTTACCTGTTGCTCGTCGTACCAGCGTGGAATATTTATCTGTTTTTGCAACTTGGCTGTTTTCATTTTGTTGCGATTACTTAAACTAGAATCTTGGGGGCTGCAAGCACCGATAAGGAATAAGGTACTCAAAGTTATTAAGACTGTTAAGGTATGTTTCATTATCTAAATTTCCTGATTAAGTCAATCATGTGACTATTTAAAATTACAAGTATGCATCAATACGTTACTGAAAATTAACTGATACAACGTTAAATTAAAAAAGATGAGCGCATACATTATTGTGCTTTTAAATGATGATTATAGCGTTCTAAAATACTGTCTTTGTAAATAATAACAATACCTTCTGAAACGGCTATTACACATGTTTTATGATCATGTATTATTATTGTGCCAAATGAATTTGAGTGATTAATTTTTCGTGTAATAACATGATTAACTAACCACGCTTCATGAACAATATATGTAATAACACCGAATTGTCCAAAGGCGCGTATCATTAAATTAATTTTTTCAATATCATCATGCCAGTTCAATAAACGATCCTGGAGAGTTTTTTTGGGCCAATAACTACCAGCACATTGCGGTATGGAGTTTTCATAAAGCTTTGATAAGTTATTCAAAACAATTTCAAGATAGTGTGGAATCAAATAGTGCAGTTTAACAATGAGCGACTCAAGGCATTCGTCTTTGTCAATATTAATTGGTGATTGAAATATAACATCCCCTTCATCAAACTGATTAGACAATTTATGAAATGTGATGCCAGCAAACTCTGGATATTGCAAAATGAGATGAAACAAAGGTGTCGGTCCTCTTCCATGAGGTAGTAAGGTAGGGTGTACATTTAGAGTTAATACTTTGGGTGAAGGAAGAGGGATAATGTATTGATATTCACATGAGTAAAAACAGTTCGCACCCATAGCTTCAAACATTTGAATATGAAGTTTTGTTGGTTTTTTGTTAATGCATTGTATCCGCTTGTTTTTAGCATATTCAATTATATTTTTATTGGATCTTGAATCACCAGTGGTGAAAATTGCCAAAATATCATGATCATGAGATAGAAAAACATCCAAACATTCCATGTAGGCATCACAACCAAAGTAAACTATCTTCATGATATAAGTCCTGGCAATTAATCATTATGTTTACAAAAAATTAGAGGAAGTTTTTTCACTCCTCTGTCAGCATTATCTAGACAGTTCGACAACTGTAACTTACTTCATTTTATGCACATCTGACTTGCAGGAAGGTGACAGCAACATTACAAATTTGTAATGTTGCTGTCACACTGGTGAAAGATATTAGCTGTTATCTTACCCTCAAGCATGTGATAACCAATGAATTCGGTAGTATTTTTATTCTGAATGATTTAATAACAAGAAACATCGAATATAAAATTACTTCAGAAGTACTTATATTCGTTTATCAAAGAATTTATTGTAATCGTAAAGGTATGAAGCAGAAGACAGTGAAATTCAAGATTTTTCAAACGCAGTATTTATGTTGCCTTTCTTTTTAAATTCTTATTATCGTTATTGCGAATCACTATCATTTGTATTAT
>Ga0316206_1002017_pt1 | contig 15114 bp, 16 predicted proteins | sample 6monthpyrite_MG_FD_204942 | JGI IMG/M metagenome (GOLD analysis project Ga0316206, IMG submission 204942) | Microbial mat bacterial communities from mineral coupon in-situ incubated in ocean water Damariscotta River, Maine, United States -... | ecosystem: Environmental > Aquatic > Marine >...
GTAAAACCATCAACTGCACCAACCCGATCATTTTGCCAGATAGACAATCCGGTTCGGGATAACAACAAAAACACCAGAACACTGACAGTAAACCAGAAAAACGGTTTTAAAAAACGAACTTCACTAACCATTACTACATATTTCTCTACTGATTCTCAAAAGGAAAATTAATTACATACCAACTACTATTACGCTCCCTGCCATTAATTCCGCGAACAACGCCGCGAACCCCTGCTTGCCGGAGCAAGGCATTATACACGCTATTCATGCGGCAGCCCGTACAGGGCGCCGCTATCAGACAAAAAGGCTATTATCCAGCACCGATTAGCTCATTCTCACCGGCAAGCGTTTGGCACCCCAGTCACCCGGCTGCTTTTCAAATATGCCAGCCACTTTCGTACCGCATGAACGACAGCAGGCTTTATCATCAATATTCCACCTACCCAGTTCATACCAGTCGCGCTCAATTAATAATTCACCACACTGATGACACCAGGTACTGTCTGCATCCCGGTTATGCACATTACCCACGTAGGCATAACGAACACCCGCCTTCATTGCAATATCTCGGGCCATCGTCAATGTTGAAGGTGGTGTTGATGAGATATCCAGCATTTTGAAATCCGGGTGAAACGCACTGAAGTGCATCGGCATATCAGGCCCCAGGTTTTCAACAACCCATTCACACATTTCTGTTAATTCTTTTTCAGAATCATTTTCACCGGGAATAATCAGCGTGGTGGTTTCCAGCCAGCAATCGGTTTCATGCTTAATATATTTCAGAGCATCCAGTACTGGCTCTAAATGGCCGCCTGTTATCTTGTGATAAAAGCGTTCAGTAAATGCTTTTAAATCAACATTGGCTGCATCCATCCACTGATAAAATTCTGCGCGTGGCTCCGGGCTCACATAACCTGCAGTCACAGCAACGGTTTTGATTTCTTTTTCCCTGCAGGCTTTTGCCACATCGATCGCGTATTCATGAAATATCACCGGATCGTTATAAGTAAAAGCAACACTGCGACAATCGTATTGCGCTGCTGTTGCCGCTATCATTTCCGGTGTTGCTGCATCTGCCAGCGTATCCATTTCGCGTGATTTACTAATATCCCAGTTCTGGCAAAACTTACAGGCCAGATTGCAGCCCGCTGTACCAAATGAGAATACCGGTGAGCCCGGTAAAAAATGATTTAAAGGTTTCTTTTCTATCGGGTCAATACAAAAACCACTTGAACGACCATAAGTCGTCAGCACTAATTCATTATTCTGATTAGCCCGGACAAAACACAGCCCTTGCTGACCGTCATGCAGCTTACATTCGCGCGGGCAGAGGTCACATTGCACTCGCCCGTCATCCAGCAAATGCCAGTATCTGGTTTTAACAACTGAAGAATCTGACATAGCAATACCTTCTTCAAAACATTACTCAATAAATGGTGACACAATAACCCTATTGCAAGTAGTAAAAATGTCCTTATTATTGTAATAGATCAAGTAACACCGAGTACTCTAGGTTCAACCTATGAATTAAGGAGTGTTAACATGCATCACACAAGACCACCCGCTGTAGCTGGCATGTTTTATCCGGCAGATTCGTCTGTACTAAAGCATGATATTCAAAGTTATCTGAATCAAACCAGCCAGCCCAAAGTAACGCCCAAGGCTATTGTCGTTCCTCATGCCGGGTATATTTACTCCGGGCCTGTAGCCGCCTCTGCCTACAGCCACATCATTCCCATAAAACATAAAATTAAACGCGTTGTTCTGCTGGGACCTTCTCACCGGGTCGCGTTCAAAGGCTTAGCTGTACCAGAATCCGATACCTTTAATACGCCTCTCGGTAACATCGACATTGACCAGGGATTAATCCAGAAACTAGCAAACTTGCCACAGGTCATCGCTTCAGATCAGGCACACCAGGATGAACACAGCCTTGAAGTTCAGCTGCCTTTTTTACAGGAAATTCTTGATGACTTCACACTGCTTCCGCTAGTTGTTGGTGATGCCGAACAGGAAGATGTTGCTGAAGTTATCAGCACGCTGTGGGGAGATGAAGACACACTTATCGTCATTAGCACCGACCTCAGTCACTACCATGAATACAATGAAGCCAAACAGATGGATCGCTCTACCAGTGATGCGATTGAAAATCTGAAACCCGATTTAATTGGTTACGAAGATGCATGTGGTCGTAATGGTTTAAAAGGCATGCTAACCGTGGCACAGCAAAAACATTTAACCGCTGAAATAATAGACCTCAGAAACTCCGGTGATACCGCCGGATCAAAAGACAAAGTTGTTGGTTATGGTGCTTATGTCTTCCATTAATCTGTCAGCTGATGATCAAAAAACATGTTTGCAAATCGCAAAAGATTCGATAACCTCTGGCCTGGAAAACAACAAAGCCTTAGCCATTACCAGCAGTGATTTCTCAACAGGTTTACAACAACAGCTAGCCTGTTTTGTCACATTACACCTCAACGGTGAGCTCCGGGGATGCATCGGCGCACTGGAGGCATACCAGCCATTAATTAATGACGTATCAGAGCATGCTTTTGCGGCCGCTTTCCGCGATCCAAGATTTCCTCCATTGCAAAGCAATGAATTTGAACAAATTGAAATAGACATTTCTGTACTTGGAACCCCGGAAACGATTGATTTTAAAAATGAGCATGATTTGTTGAATCAAATCAGACCAGAAAAGGACGGATTAATACTTGAACACGGATACAACCGCGGTACCTTTTTGCCTTCAGTATGGGAACAATTACCTGATAAAAATGATTTTCTGAATCATTTAAAAATGAAAGCAGGCTTAGCTTCTGACTGGTGGGACAACAACACAAAAATAAGCCGCTATGAAACATTTTTATTTAAATAATAAAAACCATTCCGTTATTCATCAATAACCACACAAGCACTGTCACCATACTCTGATTATTTGTATTAAAATAACCTGCAATTACCAACAACAATTAAGGCAGCAACATGTTAGAAGCAAATAAACCAGCACCATCTTTCAGCGCTATCGACCAAAACAGTAACGCTGTATCATTGACCGACTTTACCGACAAAAAGAATGTCGTTCTGTATTTTTACCCAAAAGATGACACCACTGGCTGCACAATTGAAGCCAATCAGTTCACCACACTAAAAGCTGAATTTGATAAAACTGAGACCGTGATTTTAGGTGTTAGTAAAGACGACACACAAAGCCACTGCGATTTCATTGCGAAATTTGACCTGCAAATATCTTTACTGGCTGACATCGATGGCAAGCTTTGTGAAGATTATGGCGTCTGGCAAGAAAAAGAAAAGAATGGTGTTAAAAAAATGGGCATAGTTCGCTCTACCTTTATTATTAATAAATCAGGCGTACTCAGCGCTGTTGAATATGGCGTTACTGCAGACGGGCACGCCCAGGAAGTTCTTAACTTCATTAAAAATAACTTATAAATATCGACACCCATTACTCATGATGATTCATCTGACATGTTTAAATATTATTTTCTCACTTTCTCAGTCTATACTTAGACTACAAAATTAATTGATTTAATAATATTTATCATATGACAGATCACCTCTTACAACATGCTATTTCCCTGACAGCACAAAGAGACACCGATGCTTTAGACTGTGCCATGGCGAAGATATGCAGGTCACTAATACCTGAATGCACGTTGACATTACTCAAAGTCAAACAGGAGTCTGCTAATTTAGCCCCCCTTTATCAACGCTATGAGCTGACCACCTCAAACACCAGCAAGGTATGCTTTAACTGGCAACAAGATGTTGATGGCACACACATTACAGAACACTATACCCAGTGCATTCAATCAAACACAGTCATTGAATACATGGATTCAGGCCAACACCACCTGCTACTTCCTGCTTACTCAGATTCCAGCATATGCACTATTATCGACATTTCCAGCCTGAATATTTTAGAGGAAACAAAAAATCAGTTATTACTGTTATCTGAAGTCTATAAGAACAACCTCAATATTCTTCACGAAGGTGAAACTGATAAATTAACAGGGCTGTTTAATCGACGAACCTTTGACAAAAAACTTGAGAACCTGCTATTCACGCAGAAAAAAAAGCAGCTTGCTTATTCGCTTGATTCGAACAGAACCGCACACGAAAACGCAAACACCTGGCTGGTGATTATTGACATAGACCACTTCAAGCAAGTCAATGACCAGCATGGTCATGTATATGGTGATGAAGTTCTTCTCAGGTTATCTCAGATAATGAATACAACCTTCAGGGGTTCTGATTTACTATTTCGTTTTGGTGGTGAAGAATTTGTCATTATTCTTGAACCAACACCTTTCGATATGGCCTTTAAAGCACTTGAACGATTTCGACACACTATCGCAGAGTTTGATTTTCCTTTAGTCGGTCATATCAGCGTCAGCATAGGCTTTTCTAAAATCGAGGTCGATGATTACCCCCCTGAAATTATCGATTACGCAGACAAAGCACTTTATTACTCTAAAGAACACGGCAGAAATTGCACCAATAATTACGAAGAACTAATTATGCAGGGCAAGTTATCCCAGGCATCTGTGCCCCACGACAGTGAAATTGATTTATTTTAGTCCATTAACAATCGGCTAAAAGCACTCTGATAGTAAGATGACAATGAAACCAGCAGACATTTTAGATTATTGGTATTCCGACAAGATGCGTAAACACTGGTTTGCATCCACTGAATCTCTTGATGAAGAAATACGAAACAATTATCAGGCAAGCTGGCAAATGGCCGCCGATGGAAATTTGAAACACTGGAACACAAGCCCGGAAGGTTGTCTCGCTCTATCTATTATCTTAGATCAGCTTCCATTAAATATGTTCAGAAATACTGCCAAAAGCTTTTCCACCGAACAGTTAGCCATCGAAACTACCAGGCACGCTATCTCAATGGGGTTTGATGACAACATTGAAAAAGATAAACGCGCATTTTTGTATATGCCATTAATGCATAGTGAAAACATGGATGACCAGGATTTATCAGTGCAAATGTTTAAAAAATCAAATCTGAAAGAAAACTTACGCTTTGCGGAACATCATCGAAAGATAATTAGCACTTACGGCCGTTTTCCTCATCGCAACCAGATTCTGGGTCGCACCAGCACAGCAGCTGAAATTAATTATTTAAATTCTGATCAGGCTTTTAAAGGTTAATACAGCAACATTAACCTTTAAATTAATATGGCTTTTATTTGCACGCCAATAGAACGCTGCCAGACAACCAGTTATCCAGAAGCGTTTTTTTAACCTGACAAATAACCACCTTGTTATATAATACGCGCATTATTTCTCAGGTAACCCTTTCTCATGATATTAAAACTGCTTCGAAACAGCCTCGGCATGATCATCGTTTTTCTTAGTTTTATAACCCTACCCAAAAAACTAAAACGTAATGAAAATGATCAAAAACTAGCTCAGGAAAAAGCCAACAAACTCTCTTTATACCAGTTCTATGCCTGCCCGTTTTGCGTAAAAACACGTCGCACGATACATGCATTGAACATTAATATTGAATTTCGCGATGCAAAAAATGATGAGAAATTTCGACAGGAATTACTGGAAAAAGGCGGTGAAATAAAGGTACCCTGCCTGAGAATTGAGAACACAGGGGAAGTCGAGTGGCTCTACGAATCGTCAGATATTATCAACTACCTTAATCAGCAGTTCGCATCTTAACGGGCGAAAAGGTAAGCCACTGGCTTACCGGTTCTGCCAGATTTCTTCGAGCTTTTCTGGCAAGTGCATTGGATTGAAAGGCTTGCTGATCACTTCCAGAGCTCCAATTTCTTTATATTGCTGAACCTCATTAACCTGCACCTTTGCTGTCATAAAGACCACAGGTGTTTGCTGATAGCCTGGCATCTGCTTCAGTCTTTCGAAGGTAGTGATACCATCCATACCAGGCATCATTACATCCATCAAAATCAGATCAGGTGCAAACGATTCATAGGCTTCGAGTAATTCCTCACCTGAAGAACATACCTGTAATTCGAAATTACCTATTTCCTGGAGACTAATTCTGACGATTTCCTGAATATCTGCCTCATCTTCAGCATATAAAATTCGTTTTAAATCGCTGGACATGTTTCCCTCATTCCTTCAATTCTATTGGATTATAGCCAAAAGCCATTTTATATGGCATCTTATCTCTATCGAAACCAGATTACTAACACTATGACTGAAAGCGCCTCAGTAGAAGACAGACTGTTTGCTCTTAAGCTGCAATACCTGAAGTCTTTACCGGAAAAAATAACTGAAATTAACCAACAGTGGGCGACCTGCGTTGAAAATCAAACGGTATCAGACAATATGTTAGAAGCTTCTTTACACAAGCTAGCTGGTTCTGCAGGAATGTACGATGAAATAACGCTGGGCGAAATCGCAAGATCAATTGAAATAACATTATCTAATCACTCAGAAACCCTGACACCACAAAACATATTTCTGATCGAGTCTGAACTGGACAAGTTACGCAATAAGATCGCTGAACTATCTGCTTAAATTGAACACCAGAACCTTTTCTGCCAACCATTTATTAAAACCAAAATCATGCAACAATTAATTTTACTTTTTTTTATATTTATTATCACCGCTTACTGGATAGATTCTGTTCAGGTTAAAGAAATCGCCAAAAGAGCGGGCGCCTCTTTTTGTAAAAAACACGACGTACAATTTCTCGATAACACTGTCATCAAACAAAAAACAAATATCAAACGACACCCGACAAACCTTATCCAGTTACAGCGCACTTATACTTTTGAGTACAGCACAGACGGAGAAAAAAGGGATTCAGGCATCATCATAACCGGCGGTCACCATATTCACGAAATTCAAATAAACCTGCATACCTTTGATAACCGGGACGATGCATGAAAAACTTTAAATCCTTCGATATAAAGTTTGAAAACAAACAAGGCATTATGCTGGCAGCCAAACTGGAACTGCCTGAAAACCCACAATGCTTTGCCATTTTTTCACCTTGTTTTACCTGCACAAAAGAAACACTGGCAACGTATAGAATAAGTCAGTATCTTGCTAAAAAAAACATCGCTGTCTTACGACTGGACTTTACCGGCCTTGGGGAAAGTGATGGAGACTTTGGCGACAGTAATTTCAGCACGCAAATTGATGACATCATCTCAGCCAGTCAATATTTAGAAGACCTTCATCAAAAACCTGAATTATTAATTGGTCACAGCATGGGAGGGACCGCTTCTTATGCCGCCGCCAGTCTGCTCGACAGTATCAAAGCCGTTGTCAGCATCGCATCACCATCAACACCTTCTCATGTACTGCATCATTTTGGTAAAGCGCTTGATCAGATTGAAGCAGGCAATGATTCAGAATTTTACGTCGCTGGAAAAGCCTATCCAATCAGGCCACAGTTCGTCGAAAATCTGAAATTACATAATTTTGATGAGACACTTCAGAAGCTTGCAAAACCGACACTGATATTTCACGGCGAGCATGACACGCTGGTTGATATCAACCATGCAGAAGCACTATTTTCTCAATTGAGCCAGCCAAAAAGTTTTGTTTCTCTGGACACTGCTGATCACGTTTTATCAGACAGAAAAGACTGCGCATACGTTGCTGATGTTATTGTAAGCTGGCTTTTGAGATATATTTAATTAACCAAAAACGATTAAGCCAGTTGGTTAGTGTCTCTCAGCATTGCCTTATAATCATCCCAGGCAGGATCCTGATCAACCAGCAATTCAATCGGGTATTTTTCATGCCCAAGTAGCGCACCACTCAGCTCTTCATTCATGCGTTCCAGGTCCGAACAATATGCAGACCATTCTTTAACACCGTTATGCAAATAAATACTGTAAAAAATACAAAGCGATTCTTTCTCAAGCGTTTCAAAAGCAGCCTGTTCAAAAACCGCCATTTTTTTAATAACATCTACTGACGGCATACCCGTGTTCTTGTCCGCTTCATAAGTCCATCTGATCCTTAAAAGATTTGGATGAGACTTTATTCCAATTAATTCTTTTAGCTGCCCCCTGCCTCGCAATAAAACAGGCAAGCTATCATTTTGCGCTTCTGCAGCAAACCACTGATCATTAATTTCAATCATAAAAATTCTTCTTCAAACTATTTATTTAAAACCGTAAAGACACTGAGCGTTTACTCTGATAATTACCAGCCAGTAGCTTCTTTAATGCCCGAACCAAGTTCAGCCGGGGAGCGTACAGTATGTACACCAGCAGCTTCTAAAGCGGCAAACTTTTCAGCGGCCGTACCTTTGCCACCAGCAATAATGGCACCTGCATGCCCCATGCGTTTACCTTTCGGAGCGGTACCACCGGCAATAAAAGAAACAACTGGTTTTGATACATTGCTTTGAATATATTCAGCGGCTTCTTCTTCGGCAGTACCACCAATTTCACCGACCATTAAAATAGCTTCGGTTTGCGGATCCTGTTCAAACAGTTCAAGTGCATCAATAAAACTGGTACCCGGAATTGGGTCGCCTCCTATGCCAATACAGGTACTTTGCCCGTATCCTAAATCCGTTGTTTGTTTAACCGCTTCATAGGTTAATGTACCAGAACGAGAAACCACACCAACTTTACCAGCCTGATGAATATGCCCCGGCATAATACCTATCTTGCATTCCCCCGGTGTAATAATACCCGGACAGTTGGGCCCTATTAATCGTGCACACACATCATCAACAACAATTTTTGCTTCCAGCATATCCAGCGTTGGGATACCTTCTGTGATGCAAACTATCAGCTCAATACCTGCGTCAGCCGCTTCAATAATAGAGTCTTTACAAAAAGGTGCAGGCACGTAAATAACGGAAGCGGTTGCACCGGTTTGTTCAACCGCATCTTTAACGGTATTAAACACCGGTAAGTCCAGATGCGTTTGCCCGCCTTTACCAGGTGTTACACCACCCACCATTTGAGTACCGTAAGCAATTGCCTGTTCGGAATGAAAGGTTCCCTGCTTGCCCGTAAAACCCTGACAAATAACTTTTGTATTTTTATTAACTAAAACACTCATTGCTTTTTGCTCCTAAGCTTTAGCCACTTCGACGGCTTTTTCGGCCGCTTCGGTTAAACCAGAAGCAGTAATTAAATTTAATCCACTATCGGCAATTATTTGCAAACCCAGTTCAGCATTATTGCCTTCAAGCCTGACCACAACCGGAATTGTAATACCGACTTCTTTAATCGCACCGATAACACCTTCAGCAATTAAATCGCAACGCACGATGCCACCAAAAATATTAACCAGCACCGTTTTAACATTTGTATCAGATAAAATTATTTTAAACGCCTCAGCCACTCGCTCTTTTGTTGCGGTACCACCCACATCTAAAAAGTTAGCAGGCTCACCGCCATGCAGTTTGATCAAATCCATAGTCGCCATAGCAAGACCTGCACCATTAACCATACAACCAATCTGGCCATCGAGCGCAATGTAATTTAAATCCCATTCCTTGGCTTCATTTTCTTTATCGTCTTCCTGAGTGGCATCATGTAATGCATCCAGATCTTTATGACGATACATGGCATTGTCATCAATATTAATTTTGCCATCAAGACAAAGCAGATCACCTTCTTTCGTCACAACCAGTGGATTGATTTCAACCAGGCTTAAATCTTTTTCTACAAAAAGTTTAGCAAGGCCAGATGCCAGTTTTCCAAACTGTTTTATCTGATCTCCAGTCAGCCCCAGACCAAACGCTAATTCACGAGCCTGAAACGGCATTAAACCAACTAAAGGGTTTATCTGAGTTTTAAGAATTTTTTCTGGTGTTTCATGCGCCACGGTTTCAATATTCATACCACCTTCGGTTGATGCCATGATAACGACGCGTTGGGTTGCGCGATCAATCACTGCACCCAGATATAATTCATTTTCAATATTGCAGGTTTCTTCAATCAGCACCTGATTGATAGGCTGACCCTTTTCATCTGTCTGAAAAGTAACCAGACTGGTGCCAAGCATCGAACCAACAATGTCTTTTACTTCCGCTTTATCGCTGCTCAGTTTTACACCACCGGCTTTACCGCGGCCACCCGCATGAACCTGAGCTTTCACCACCCAGGTAGCACCCTGTAATGAAGCAATTGCATCATCAACTTCTGAGACATCACGTACAACGGTATTGTTTGGTACCGGCATGCCAAATGATTTGAATAAACCTTTGGCCTGATATTCGTGTAGGTTCATTTTGATACCTTATTTGATTTTATTGTTAACTCAGCGCTTTCTTTGCGCTATGTGTATCGCCTGATTATTAACCGCCAGCGCCGCTTCATGAACAGCTTCCGATAAACTTGGATGCGCAAAAATCATCATCGCCAGGTCTTCACTACTGGACGACAGTTCCATCGCGATAACGGCCTGCGCGATTAACTCCGAAGCTTGCGGCCCGATAATATGCACACCCAGTACTCTGTCTGTTTCTTCATCGGCAATAACTTTTACCAGACCAGCTGTATTACCCATTGCTTTCGCTCTGCCGCTGGCAGCAAATGGAAAAGCGCCGGTATTATACCCGATACCGCTGGCTTTTAACTCCTCTTCTGTTTTTCCGACCCAGGCGATCTCAGGGTCAGTATAAACAACAGATGGCACCAGATCGTAATTCACTTCCCGTTGCTGACCTGCGATCAATTCAGCAACCATCACACCCTCTTCAGATCCTTTATGCGCCAGCATCGGTCCGCGCACCACATCACCAATAGCATAAACTCCCGGCACATTGGTTTCACACTGATCATTAACATTAATGAAGCCACGTTCGTCCAGTAACAACTCTACAGATTCATCCCAGATTTTTTCAACATTGGGGCTGCGACCAACTGCCACCACCAGTTTATCAACCGTTAAATTTTGTTCATCATCTTCATGCTTGTAATGAATCTGTACTTTATTGTTTTTCACGTCAGCTGAGACTAGCCGAGTATTTAGTCGAATATCCAGTCCCTGTTTTTTAAACTGACGCTGCGCTTCTTTTGCTATTTGCTGGTCTGCTAATGGTAAAAAACTATCCAGTGCTTCAAACACAATAACTTCTGAACCAAGCCGCCGCCAGACACTCCCCAGTTCCAGACCAATAACACCCGCACCAATCACGCCTAAGGTTTTTGGTACTTCATCAAATTCCAGCGCACCACTGGAGTCGACAATTTTATTGTCGGTTAATGGCGCACAATCCAGCTCAACCGGTGAAGAACCGGTGGCCAGAATAATATTCTCGGCACTAATCGCAATTGTCTGATCACCATCAATCACATCCACATGGTGTTCAGGTTTCAGATAAGCTCGTCCTGAAATTTGTGTGATTTTATTGGCTTTGAATAATTGTTTAATACCGCCAGTTAATTCGCTGACAATTTTATTTTTTCTTTTTTGCATCACAGAAACATCAAACGATACGTTCTCAAAACCAATACCGTGATGTGAAAACTCTTTGACGCTTTGTTCATATTTTTCTGACGACTCAAGCAATGCTTTTGACGGTATGCAACCGACATTCAGACAAGTGCCCCCGAGTGAGAATTTACCTTTGCTATCTTTCCAGTCATCAACACAAGCCGTTTTCAATCCAAGTTGCGCACAACGTATCGCCGCCACATATCCTGCCGGACCGGCTCCAATCACGATTACATCAAAGTGCTCTGAGGTTTTCGACACTTTATACTCCTATTAACATTCTTGCCGGATCTTCAAGCAACTCTTTAATGGTGACTAAAAACTGCACCGCTTCTCTGCCATCAATAATTCGATGATCATATGAATGCGCCAGGTACATCATTGGCCTGATCACAACTTCTCCATTTTCGGCAACTGGCCGTTGTTGAATAGCATGCATACCCAGAATGCCACTTTGTGGTGGATTCAAAATCGGCGTCGACATTAACGAACCAAACACACCACCATTTGAAATGGTAAATGTGCCGCCATTAATATCTTCCATCGATAATGCATTTTCCTGAGCCTTAAGACCCAGCTCCCGAATAGCTTTTTCAATCTGTGCAAGATTCAGCTGATCAGCATTTCGAACGATGGGCACCACCAGTCCTCTTGGTGATGATACCGCCACGCCTATATCAAAATATCCATGATAGACAACATCGTTTCCATCAATCGACGCATTGACGGTAGGGAACCGTTTCAACGCTTCAACGGTTGCCTTTACAAAAAATGACATAAAGCCAAGTCGAACGTCATATTCTTTTTCAAAATCTTCTTTATAACGAGCACGCAGTTCCATCACGGGCTGCATATTCACTTCATTAAATGTGGTCAGAATAGCCGCATTTTGCTGAGCTTCAACTAAGCGCTCGGCGATGCGCGCCCGTAGCCGTGTCATTGGTACGCGCTTTTCTACTCGGTCTGCACTATCAACCACATCCGTTTGTTCAGTATAAACCGCGGCAGGCTGAACCGGAGGCGGTGTCGCTTTAACCGCTTCAGATAAAACACCGCTTTGTTTTGCCTTAACAATTTTCATCACATCTTCTTTTAAAATTCGACCCGCTTTACCTGTGCCAACCACTTCATTAACGTCAATGTGATGTTCCTGCAGTAATTTTTTAGCCGCAGGATTAATTGCAATATCCTGTGTCATTGCAATCACTTCAGATTTTGCATTTGTTTCTTTATCACTGCTCGCCGATGATTCGGCCACCGCGCCTTCTTCCACATGACCCAGCAGCTGCTCTGCAATAACAGTGGCCCCACTGTCTTCGGCAATATCTTTTAATACACCATCACAGGGAGACGGTACTTCAAGCACAACTTTGTCTGTTTCAATATCAACCAGATTCTCATCGCGCTTAACCGCATCACCCGGTTTTTTATGCCAGGCAACCACTTCGGCATCCACAATTGATTCCGGTAAAACAGGCACTTTAATTTCTGTTGTCATAACAATTCCATTGAATATGTTGTTATTTTATTTATATCTATCATTTAATAGAGCAATCATTCTTCTTCAGTTTTAATTCCCAATGCTTCAGCAACCAGTTGATGCTGTTGCCGCGCATGTATTATTGCTGAACCAACTGACGGCGCAGCCGAAGGTGGCCGGCCAGCATAAACAATTTCTGGCTGTGTTTTTTCTTCATACAAGCGCGCGAATCTGGGTTTGCAAAAATCCCATGCACCCTGATTTTTTGGTTCTTCCTGACACCAGATTAATTTTTTCACATGTGTATATTGCCCCAGAACTTTACCCAGCGTTTTAAAAGGGAACGGGTATAACTGTTCCAGTCGTATAACGGCAATATCATCCCGCTCAATTTCTTCGCGCTTCTGAATTAAATCGTAATAAACTTTTCCACTACATAAAACCACACGTTTAACTTTTGAAGCGTCTAAATGATGCGCCTCGGGCAACACCGTCCTGAAACCACCGCCTTCTGTAAAGTCTTCCAGCTGACTAACCGCCAGTTTATGACGCAATAAACTTTTTGGACTCATGCAAGCCAGTGGTTTCCGGCTTGGCCTGACAACTTGTCGGCGCAGCATATGGAAAACCTGAGCCGGCGTACTGGGTACACAGACCTGCAAATTATCTTCCGCGCATAGTTGCAAGTAACGCTCTAAGCGTGCCGATGAATGTTCAGGCCCCTGACCTTCATAGCCATGTGGCAATAACATCACCAGCCCGCACATGCGGCCCCACTTTTGTTCACCGGCACTAATAAACTGATCAACAACAACCTGCGCGCCATTAGCAAAGTCACCAAACTGCGCTTCCCAGATAACCAGTGAAGCAGGGTCAGCCGATGCATAACCGTATTCAAAAGCTAAAACAGCTTCTTCAGATAACAGCGAATCAATCACTAAGTAATTTCCCTGTGTATCAGAAATATTTCGCAGTGGCACATACGCCTCAGCCTTTAGCTGATTATGAAACACAGCGTGGCGATGAAAAAATGTACCACGCCCACAATCCTGACCCGACAGGCGCACGTTATAACCTGCACTAACCAGTGACGCGTAAGCCATGATTTCAGCAAAGCCCCAGTCAATTGGTTTCGCGCCAACACTCATTTTTAAACGATCTGATTTTATTTTCGCAACGCGCGGATGCAACTCAAACTGATCCGGTAATTTATCCAGCGCTTCAGCCAGCTGTTTTATTTCCTGCAACGTAATATTGGTTTCAAAATAAGTCCGGCTAAATGTTTTATCAAAATTTTCCCAGTCGACACCATGAAAGTAAGAATGCGATGTGTTATCGAGCATATTTGGTACAACACAATAACCGGCATCTAGGTCATCGCGATAAGCATGTGCAATTTTTTCCGCATCCTGTTCCGATATCAACTGCTCGTTAATTAATTTATCGGCATACAATGCCGGCGTGGTTTTTAACTGCCGAATAGTGGCATACATAACAGGCTGAGTTGCGGCAGGCTCATCCGCTTCGTTATGGCCATGACGCCGGTAACAAACCAGATCGATGACGACATCTTTTTTAAATGTCATTCGATAGTCCAGTGCAATTTGCGTGACCAGCAATACTGCTTCCGGGTCATCTGCATTGACATGGAAAATCGGCGCATTCACCATTTTTGCTACATCAGTACAGTAATGCGTTGATCGTGAATCATGCTGGTTACTGGTAGTAAAACCAATCTGATTATTAATGATGATGTGAATCGTACCCTTGGTGGAATAACCCCGGGATTGCGACATCTGCAAGGTTTCCATCACCACACCCTGACCGGAAAATGCAGCATCACCATGAATTTGTATCGGAATTATTTTATTACCCAGCGGATCATTGTTTCGTTCCTGACGTGCACGAACCGCTCCTTCAACCACCGGCGCCACAATCTCGAGGTGCGAAGGATTAAATGCCAGCGCCAGATGCACACTACCACCAGCTGTTTTCACATCTGATGAAAAGCCCTGATGATATTTTACATCTCCGGAATATTCGCCATGCGATTTTTTGCCTTCAAACTCACTGAATAACTCTTCCGGCGTTTTACCAAGAATATTAACCAGCACATTCAGCCGGCCCCGATGCGCCATGCCCATAACAATTTCATCGACGCCATGTACACCGGCTCTTTCGATTAAACAATCCAG
>Ga0316206_1002018_pt1 | contig 15108 bp, 17 predicted proteins | sample 6monthpyrite_MG_FD_204942 | JGI IMG/M metagenome (GOLD analysis project Ga0316206, IMG submission 204942) | Microbial mat bacterial communities from mineral coupon in-situ incubated in ocean water Damariscotta River, Maine, United States -... | ecosystem: Environmental > Aquatic > Marine >...
AAGTGCGCTAGCGCTGAACTCAGTGTTCAAAAATAAAAGAAAAAAAACCTTACTTTTGCAAATAGTGAAATATTATCCATCATCCACAGGCGATCAACAAGCAAGCATCATCTTGTAATATTTATGGGCCGAGCAAGAAAACTTCTCACCCCCAGTGTGCGCTCGCTCCATTGTCCGCGCCAGCGCTGACAATTTTCTTCTCCATGATTTCACGGCAGAGAGTCCTGCACGACCGTGCAAAAATAGCAGGGCCGATCTGGGAATATTCAGATCGCCAAACAAAAAGAAGCTAGGGCAGTACGGTTTAACATATTCTTAAATCCGAGCGTAGCGAGTCTTTGTTCATTCGCCATCAATAACCATATAGAGATTTTCGCGCTTCAGTAGACGCATAACGAGTTGGGATAGGGTATCTAAAAAGGTATATCTATTCGTACAAAAATATTTATCACGCCGATGAAAATATTATACCTAGAAATAGCGTGAAAAATTATTATCTCCTTGCACTGAGCACCGTCGGAGTCTTACTTTAGTATTTCAACTACATATAATATTTTTTAGCGAAAATAGAAGAAGTAAATATCCCTGTAACAAAGTAAACTTGTCTATAAATTAGTTTTGCGACGGAACCTGTAAAATTAACAGATCGAACACATTGATAAAACATGCTTAGAGATAGCAAAGAAATTGTATTCTCGAAGTCCCATTATTCAGTCTTTTTATCATCGATAAAGACTTTCCTTAAAACATCATTCATTATACTCGTGTACGAAGCGTTGTGTTCTTTTGCAAATGCCCTAACTTTTTCTAGTAAGTCCTCGTCGAAGTTAGCTGTAATTTTCACTTTTTTGGGTTTAGATAAGCAGGGTAAAGACTCGATATCAATATTAATTTTACCAAAAAACTTATTTGGCATTTCCTCGATCTTCTTTAAGGCAATTTTTAAATTAGGTTTTTTTCTTTTTGCCATGAAGGGCCTCCCATTGATCCATCAAAACATCATAGTTTTGGTGAATATATTTTACGATCTCTTTAACGGCTTTCTTTGAAAAGTTGGTTTTTCCTGATATCTCTAATGTTTCCAAAAAAACCTTTAGTTCCGCCTTACTTCCCTTAGAAATCACATGCACATGTGGTGCTCCATGTTCCCTAGGAGGAGAATAAACTTTAATCTTCCATTTACTGTTTTCTACTATCGTTCCAGATCTCACCTTTGCAAGAATACCATACAAAAGTATGGCAACCAACTCACTTTTTAGGTATGATTTCATATCTTGCAATATTATATATTTTATGTATAATAAGTCTAATTATGAAAATAACCCCAGAATTTAGGATAAAGCTTGAGGGCCTGTTGAAAATGCAAATGGGTGTTTTATCAAGTGATGACCTTTGGTTAATAATTTCTCCAACATCGAAAGTTGATTTTTATAGGCAGTTAAAGAAATTAAAAACGGAAAAATTAATTTTTGATGTATGCAGAGGGTTTTTCGTTGGGAAAGGGTACTCCAGGCCAGCATTGATTATGGCAATCAAACCAGAATCATATTTAAGTTTAGAGTTTGCTTTAGCTTATTACAATATGATTGGAACTTACAGCGAAGAGAAAATTCGTCCAATTCTTCCAACGAGTACAAGGTCAATCAGCATAAGTGATGGCCTTTATATTGATTTTAAAAAACTTTCGAAGGATTTAATATTTGGTTTTGAAGTTAAAGATGGCATTAAGGTGGCAACAAAAGAAAAAGCTTTTCTGGATACTCTTTATTTTTACTTGAAAGGGACTAAATTTTATTTTGATATATATAGTGATATTGATGTACAGAGTTTGAATAAGAAAAAACTTTTTTCATATTTAAAAAAATATAAAAATCCTAAATTTATTAAATTTGTTAAGGGTTATTTCAATGATTAAATTACCCGAAATAAAGACTGAAAATGATCTGTTTATTTTTCTTCTACACATAATTCAAGAACGATTTATGGAAAATGCAATACTTAAGGGGGGGATGGTTTTAAGATTGCTAGGCTCTACCAGGAAAACGTTAGATCTCGACTATGTTTTTGTTCCCTTTAAATTTAAAAATGAAATATTGCAGCATGTGAAAGTTCTTTTTTCAGAAATTGAAGGAATTACTTACAGGGTAACTATTAACTCTAAAGCGATAAGGGTGAATATTGAAGTGGGGAAACTGAGGTCTCAAATAGAAATAAATGTAGCAAAAGAGTTAAAGACAGATGTTATTAGTACTGCCAATCTAAAGGAAGTTACAAATTCAACATCCCCCAGAATAATAAAAATAATGAGCCTAGATATAGCTTTATCCGATAAATTGGCGGCTTGGAATGAAAGACGTTTATTGCGAGACCTTTACGATATATACTATTTCCTAGAAGTTCAAAATATAATTCCAGATAAAAAAACTTTATTGAATCGTCTTTCCAATATTCAGTCAAAAAAACCAGGTTTGAAGAAGATTAAGAAGGTGACATTGAATGAATTTATAGAGAGCTTAATGAAAGAGGTTGAAGCGCTAGATCAGGGAAAACTTGAAGATGAACTTCAAGGAATATTAGATAAGACTGAGTTAATAGGGTTAGCATATAAAATTAAAGATACTCTTAAGAGATCAATCGTTAAGATTGATCTCTTAAAATGGAACGCTAACTAGTAATTAATCGTTTGGGCGGGTATTTAATTACAAATTTTTCAATCATTGTTTTTGTAAGCTCAGCGATCTATTCTCTCTACTGTCTCTATAGTTGTCGTGCAATTGTATTCGGCTTCATTCTGCGCCTCTTATTGTGCAACAACATTTAAAGAAGTAAGAAGAACTAATCCCATTTAATTTTATGAGTAATAGTTTCTCCATAACTTTTTTAATGACCATGCCAGAGTATTTTCTTGTCTGTTTGACACTTTTGGGAGGCACAAACCTCAGATGCATGTCATGAAAATTTCGCAGTGATTTGTCTAAATAAAAAATGCTTCAAGTTACTAGCGTTTCCTGAAGCATTATTATATTGCCTGAAAATGATTACTTTAAAACTCTTAACTCAAATTCTTGATTACCATTATTAAAAAATTTTATACTCTCAGTGAGCGGATTAAAGTCGATATAAAGCGTTTTATTCACTGAACGGTCTGAAGAGGGGAGTCCTCCAAAGGCAGTGATTCTTGAGAGATTATGCCCGTTGAGAACTTGGCGAGTGGAATTAAATACTTTTTGCTCTTTGGGTAACCAAATTTTAACAATCGTTGATTGGGTCATTGTGGAGCTACCAAAATGAAAGGTGTGTAGAGGTGCTTTATAAACCCCGTTTTCAACGTGGTAGAGATGAAGCTTATTTGTATGTGCGCTATGCTTAAGGCCAATGCATTTTACCTCTGGTTTTATTTGTAAATATTCTTTTTCCTCATCTTTGAGATTACAAAATGCTTGATGATCAATTTTATTATAACCAAAAAACCCTCTAAGATGGCCAATATTCACATCAAAGTAACCAGTATCTCTTAGAGTTTGTTCTGGAAAGTCTATGGTCATTAAGTGGGTACTGGTGGCATTAGTATGAGCGATACCAAAGACATGGCCTAGCTCATGGGTAAGCACTTTATGAAGAATGCCACCATCTCCTTGACTCCAAGGGTTTGGCATTTTTTCTTTTATGTTAAATTTTAGAGGGCCATTGTCGGGAGAAATATAAATAAAACCTTTACCTTTTAAATTTACTTGGTCGTAGTGAGTTCTTACTGCAATGCCCACATACTTTGTGGGGTCAACAAGATATGACTTTTGTTTTGTCGTTAAAACTCCAAATTGAAAGCGCAGGTCTGTATTATCTGTACACTCTTCTTTTATAAACTCTTGTTTTGTAATTCCATATCCACTCGCACCTAAATCTAAAATCATATTTTTAGAAAAATCTTTTTTCCAATAGTCTAACGCTTTAGTGATGACTTTATTAATGAGCGCTTCAGAGGCACTAAAATTATTTGTGTCAATTAAAGTACAGTATCGAACTTCTTTAGTGTTTTCGACAAACCACGGGTTATTGCTATCCTTTATTAATTCTCCACCGCCACTGGTCCACCCAGCAAAAACATTGCTCGAAAAAGAAAGGGCCAAACTGAATAGAATTGATTTTTTCATTATTACCTCGTTGAATAGTTATTTAGCATGATTGCTTTATTCTTGATAATTTATTAAATGAAGAATCAATTGGGGTAAATAATAAATTAATTAATTAATTGCCTTAACGAACACTAAAAGTTAATAAGACCGAATGGTATTTGAATTTGATGATTATAAAAGTTTGTTAAGGTATCTCTTAGACGAAAGAAAACGTAATATTAAAGGGTTTGCTTTGCATAAATTGGCGAGGGCCTGCCGTATTCAAAAGACTTATCTCTCGAGAGTTCTGAATTCTACCGCTGATTTATCTGAAGACCAAATGTATTTGGCCAGTAGGGAATTAGAAATGGCGAAGGATGAAATCGAATATTTGAGCCTTCTTCATCAAAGAGACCGTTCGGGCGTAAAAAGTAGGGTGGACCTTTTATCCAAAGAAATAAAACAATTAAGAAAAAATAATAAGAAATCAGAAAAGCATATCAAGGTTCAACCATTAAAATCTAATCTGATTGAGAATACTTCTATTTATTATCTCGATATGAATTTTCAATTGGTTCATATTCTTCTAACCATTGAGCGATTTGTTAATAACCCCTCACTCATAACAAAAATATTGTCTATTAAAAAAGAAAAACTTCAATTTTATCTCGATACTTTAATTGAGCTTAGTCTTATTGAGTATCATGATGGTGAATATACCGTAATTAAGGATAGTCTTCATTTATCCAAAGATTCACCGATTTTTCATACCTATCGTAGGCTAACAAGGGACCATTCCCTTAATAAACTTGAACATCTTGATGGTGATGACCAATATAGTTTTTCTGTCTCGTTTTCTACTTCACCTGAAGTAAAAAATAAAATTCACCAAGAATTTTTGGAATTTTTAAAAAAAACAAAGTCTTGGGTAGATGAAGGAGTTGAAAGTGAGGTTTATCAAATGAATTTTGACCTTTTTAAATGGAGTTGAAGAAAAAGGCCGTCTGGTGTTAAGTAAAATATAGCTTTATAGCTGCGTTAGGAGTCCAATATTAAAAACTCCGATTGTTCTGTCGGTATCGACTATAACAGCACCTACTTCATCGGTGACATTGCGGTCGCCATGGTCTACGCCAGTCAGGCCAGTAACAAGATAAAGTTTATCGGCGAGGGAAATATTGATCGTACCTCCAATGGCAATTCGGGAAGTATTATCGTATTTTAAGATAGTACCATCTGCATCGCTCACATTAAATTTCCCAGTGTTGCCGAACCCTAGATTTAAATCCATAGTGACTTTGGGTGAAATTTTCCATTGAAATTTACTAGTAATGGCAAACGTCTTATAGGACGAGATTCGGTTAATATTACCATTTGCAACTGTTTTAGACTCTGCTTTTCCCATATTTTTTAGGCCAAAGCCTATGGACTATGAAAATGTAGGGGTTCTGTTTCCTCACTCTATTGAGTGAGGCGGAAATGTTTGTACCGCCTTTGGCATTATTGCCCTTTCTTTTCTTGAGGTGATGGCCGTATCTGCGTCTATTATTTGCGGAGAGACGCTCAATGCGAGGTTCATATCATAATTATCTCTAGCAACGTCCTTGGCACGATATTTTAAAGTAAAATCGGGATCGTCAAACCCGTCACTTTTAGTTTCTGAACTAGTCCCATTACTATTCGTCGTCGGCCCAAAGGTGTGCTTAGATTTTTATGAAAGCATTTACTCCGCGCTCACAGACACCCCCCAGTAATCATTGAGGGCATATTCTATACTATAATCAACACCGCGGGCGTCAAATTTAGTGGTTGAATAATTGCGAGATAAATATTGCCATTTATACTCCAGAGATGCTGAGAAATAATCTACTCCAACTATTACTTCCTTGGCATTGGGAAAAACAATTAAATCAGTGGCGCTTATCGAGTCGTCTGCCGATAGGTTATGAAATACATTCAACATATTAATTAAGGTCATAAAATAAATGGCGTTTTTCATGCTATCCTCCAAACAAATGATATTTAATTATAGTGTTTAACAAGCTTTTATAAACTGATACTTCGGTTTTATGTTTGTTGCAAAAATTGGACAGTGGAAGTGGTGGAGAAAATGCCTGTAAATATTAGTCATTGAAAACTATCTGTTATTCTATTATTTCATTTATATAGAAGTTGCGCTAAAGTCTGTATAATATTAATCTTTTAGGATGCATTGTGAATAAAAATCTTTATCAAAAATGTGAAAATTCCTTATTAGACGATGAGCTAACTTGTAAAAAAATATCGTTCAACCTGAACAAAAATAAAGATCAAGATAATACCGATAGTCTTGTTAAATTAACCAATGAATTTAAGTTTGAAGATTGTAAAGACGAGTATTGGAATCCTGAAAAATATTCGCTCTTGTATGGTACTCCCATATGGGATCAGTCAAGTAAAGCCCAAAAAATAAAGCTCAATCAATTGTACTGGGTAGGGTATTATTCACAAATAATTTCAGCAGAGATTGCAACAATTTTTTTAAACCAGACGTCGGCAGCAGGGCTGTATGGTATGGAAGATTTTAAAGAAGTTTGTGATACTCTTGATTTTGAGTCTTCCCAAGAACGCACCCATATAGATGCTTTTAAAAAAATAAGTGAGCAAGTTGAAGAAAAAATTTTTGGCGAACGTATTTTTACTTACCCTATGAAAAATTTTGCTACAGAAACTATGGTCTTTCAGGATACTAACTATATAAAAGAATATTGGAAAAAAATACAACTGCATTATTTTGCCTATCTTTCGAGTTCAAATGCATTTATAGCGAGTCAGTATCTAACTGTAAGAGGCCTTAGAACTTTAAATGGTAAAATTATTCAACATGAATTATCTCAATACTATAATCAGCATCCAGACCAAGAAAATGCTCCTATTCCCAGTAAGATAAGTTATCATCATTTCCTCGATGAATCCTACCATTTCAATAGTTCTACTATTATTGGCCACGATGTGGTTAAGTCTTTAAAGCAACCAACATTTTTTGAAAGAAAAATTGCTAATATGGCAATAAGAGGCTGCCAAATTGATCATGCGAACTTTTCGGTGAGTGTTAATGGAATTTTTTGGTATGAACCGGCGCTTTTTAAAAAAACTTATCAAATACTTCGTTCTAGCATATTCAATATGCCCCATGATACTGCAGTTAATATGCTAGAAAAATGTTTTTGCGAAGAAAATCAAGGGGTTCACGAGGCGTATAAGACTAATAAAATTGCCCAAGAATCATATCGTGAATATTTAAAAAATTTAGACTTTCTCTCGGAAGATAATAGGGATATTATCTATATGAAAAATGTATCTATAAAAAACTATTTGACTAAAAATAAGTTGATGTTTAGAAAATTTAAAAAGCGGGACGGATATGAAATATGAAATTAGTTTCTCAGATGGTGGTTCTGTGCGAGTGGATGAAGGATCAAATCTTAGTGAAGTTTTAAATATTCAAAACTCACCCATTTTATTTGGTTGTCGCACAGGGATTTGTGGAACTTGTTTAGTCAATGTGCGAGAAGGGATGGAAAACTTGTCTGAAATTGGTAGCGACGAAATTGAGTATTTAGAAATAATTGCTAACACAATTGCAAACCCACGCTTAGCTTGTCAATTATTAGTCAAAGGGGATGTCAAACTTGAATACCTTGGGAAAAGTTAGTTTCAAAAATTATTGGTATATAGCTTGTGAATCAAAAGATTTAAAGCTGAATAGACCACTTAGTAAAACAATATTAAATGAGTGGATTGTTCTTTTTCGTGATGGCAACGGAGCAGCTGTTGCCCTTAAAGATATTTGTCCTCACAGAAATTTTCAATTATCTAAGGGAACCGTCACAAATGGTTGTCTAAAATGCCCTTACCATGGCTGGACTCTTAATAATCAGGCGGAAGTTATAAATATTCCTGCGGAAGGGCCATATCAGGAAATAATAAAGTCAAGACGTGGCCATGCATATCAGGTTTTGGAAATTGATGATTTTGTCTATGTTAAACTTGAAGACAATCCTGACTTTCAAGATAGTCCTTTTAGAATGCCGCATTTTAAAGAGGCAGGTTTTAAAACAATTAGACTCTTTAATGAATTTCAAAATGATGTTACCAACTGTGCTGAGAATTTTGTGGACGTGCCACATACAGTATTTGTTCACGATAAAATTTTTCGCGTAAGCAAGCAAGAAAAAGTGACAGCGAAAGTTACACGAGAAAATGGTAGCGTTGTCATTAACTACTTACATGAAACTGATAATTTAGGATGGTTTTCATGGTTTTTAAATCCTAGTAAAAGTGAAATACAGCATAGAGATCATTTTCATGTCCCAAATATAACAAGTGTCGATTATATCTTTGGGCCCAAAAGAAAATTTACTATTACCTCTCACTGTATACCTGTGAGTGATACTGTAACTCATGTCTATACGGATTTAACTTATGATTTTGGTTTTTTTAATCATTTCGCTGGCCCCATTGTTCGTTATCAAGGTCAATCAGTCATAGATCAAGATATTATTGTTTTGAACAATCAAATGAAAGGTATAAAAAAATATGGGGAAAATTTTCAAAATTCATCTGCCGATATAATACATGTAATGATAGAATCAATTCGCAATGAAATTACAAAAGGATTTGATCCAAGACAACTCCCGATAAAAAACTTTGATATCGAGTTTTGGATTTAATAATGATTGAACTAGCAGCTTTTATATCTTTATACGCGTTTTACCTTCTTAGTAATACGAATAAAAATAAATTCATGGGTCGCTCATTAGAAGAGTGGGTATTGGACATTCCCAATCTATGGATCCAAGGCATTATTATCCCATTAATGCACACTTATATTCTCTATAAATTTTATTATTATTTTATTCCAAGTTATCAAAACTCAATTACAATTTCATTTTGGCCTGGTCTGATATTTAATCTCTTTATTGTCGATTATATTTATTATTGGAATCATAGACTTTTTCATACGAAAAAATTTTGGCCAATACACTTAGTTCATCATACTGCCAAACAAATGGATGTGTTAGTTACATCCCGAAATACAGTGTGGACCTCATTTTTTATAGTTTATATATGGGTTAACTCATTGATGATTTACCTTTTAGATAATCCACAAGGTTATATAATTGGCATTACTATAACCTCTTGCTTAGATCTGTGGCGACATTCAAATTTTTTCCCTAAGCATAGTCCCTTGCAAAATTTTCTTGCTAGAAAACTTTTTATTATAACTCCAGTCGACCATTCATGGCATCATTCATCTGAACTTAGATCTAATTTTGGAGCAAATTTTAATATTTTTGATAAAATACATGGTACATATGAATTTCATTCATATGCACCTAAAGTAATTGGGATTTCAACCAATTTAACTTTATTACAAAAGCTCTTTAATCCTTTTAGAAGTGGAAAATAAATGACCTATGCAAGTCGACTCTTTTCATTTTTCCCAGTGTTGGTATTTCTGGCAAGTGGTTTTTCATTCTATATTCTAATTAAAGTATCTTTTGGCCATGGTTTATTAGGTCTGATGTGCTCATTTTATTTCTTTCCGTTAATATCTTTTCATATCATGAGTTTATTTAAACCAATAAAAGAAGGTGTTTATGACTTAGCGAAAAGAGAGTTTAATCCATGGTGGGCGAGTCATCAAATTCAGTATATTTATTTCGCATTTCCGGTATTGGAAAATATATTAAAAATTATCCCTGGAGCTTTTAGCTTATGGTTGAATCTTTGGGGGAGTAAAATCGGAAAGAATGTTTATTGGACACCAAATATTTCTGTAAATGATCGCTCTTTATTAAAAATAGGTGACAACACTACTTTTGGCCACAGATTAGAATTTCTTGGCCACGTGGTAACTCCTAAGGGAGATCGTTGTATACTTTATGTTAAAAAAATTAATATTGGTTCCGATGTCTTTATAGGCGCTGGTTCACGTTTCGGCCCTGGTGTTATTATTGAAGATGGTGCAATTCTTGGTGTGCTTACGGATGGTGAAGTTAATCAACGCTTCAAAACTGGCAATCATATAAAGAAAAGAGAAAGATCTACATGAGTTTGGTGAATTCCCTTATAAAACTTTACACCTCGTTTGTTTACCGTAAATTTATCTCACAGCTAAAACGGCCTAAAGACACTCAATTAGGAGTGCTAAAGGATATCATAAGATTAACTGAGGGGTCACGGTATAGAGAAAAGTTTTCTAAGGTTAACGATTTAAAAAGCTTTCAAAGTATATTGCCAATAGTTGAATATGAAGATTTAAAAGATATTTCTTTAACTACCTTTTCTCCTCTTTTTTATGAGAAAACTTCCGGCAGTTCTGGGAAAAAAAAAGAAATTCCCTATACTCGTGAGTTGTTAAAATCATTTACAAATATGTTTTCAATTTGGGTTCACGATATACTGTCTTATGGGCCATTACTTAGAGGTAAAAAAATCTATTTTTCTATTTCACCTCAATTTGATAATGAGTCAATAAAAATCAAAGCCGATAGTGGCTATGTTTTAGGCCCTCTTTCTTGGGTATTAAATTATTATTCTTTAGTACCGTTAAAGATTAAAAATGTTTCTGACACAAATTCATTCTTTCATATTGTCAGTCTTTTTTTTATCGCCTCTAATGATTTAGAGATTATATCTATATGGAGCCCGACTTTTTTAATAAGCATTTTGGCGCATATTAAAGAAAATTCTGAGCAATTGATTGCAGACTTAGAATGTAGGTCATATTTTTATAAAGGGAAACGATTTAAACTACCAAAAATGAGATCACAAAAATCTTCTTTGCTAAAAGAAAGAGAAATAGATTTTCAAAAATTATTTCCATCTTTAAAATTAATTTCTTGTTGGACGAGTGGTCAAAGTAAATTTCAATTGGGACAGATCAGAAAATATTTCCCAGACGTCAGGATTCAGGGAAAAGGATTGTTGGCAACAGAAGCACCAATTACATTGCCAATTATTAATTCCAAAAATTATATGCCAATGCTTGGAGAGTGTTTTTTTGAATTTGTGGATGCCTTTGGTAAAGTATATTTGTTAGATGAAATAAAAGAAGGGCAGGAGTATAGCATAATTATTTCACAAAAATCTGGCCTTCTTCGCTACAAGATTGGAGATAATATTCACGTCGGTAATAAATTTTATGAAACACCCAGTATTGATTTTATAGGTCGTTCGGACAATGTCTCAGACTTAGTTGGTGAAAAACTTAATGAAAAGTTTTGTGAAGATATTTTAAATGAACTCAATATTAGTGGGTACAATGCGATTATTCCTGTTAATACTGGTGCAATTGATGAAAAACCACATTATGTCATCCTCTGTTCTAGTGAAGTTGATATCGTTAAGCTTGAAAAAAAATTTAATGAATCTCATCATTATCATAATGCGATTAAACTCAATCAGCTGCAAAGTTTTAAATGTATAAGTCACCATAAAATGGAAAACTATGTAAATGCTTATTATGTTGAACAGAAAGGAATGATTCTTGGGGATATAAAACATCGTCTACTTTTAAAGCATGAGACTGATGGGTCGTTGATTAGCTGGATTAACAAACAAATTTACCTCTGAAAAACTAACTGCAAAAAGATTTCTGTCTTCCAGATACTTCACAATTTTTAGAGACTTTGCTTTAATCATAAGTGATTTTAAGATATTTAGTTTTCGTTTGACGTCAGATAGAGCATCAAGGTCTTTATATACCTCATTCCTTTGCCTGGAAGTTAAACTCTCATGAGCACTCTCGATTTGGCCGAGAACGCTGATCGGTCCCATAGTTACTAATTCTAAAAAATGTGCAACGATATCACAGATATATTTAAACTCATTTTTGGTTAACTCAGACTCATCAAACAAGATAAGGCCTGAAGCATGATGGGCGGCCTCATCTGCAATAATTTTACCTAATATCTTTTTTAGTAGGGGATGCTTACAAGTAAATGACATAAGATGGTAATGATCTATGCCCCAGCCTTCTAACAAGATTTGAATAATAAAAATTAAAGATCTTCTAGACCCAGACATAATCACATTTTTAAGAAGCCTTATAAATGGATCATCATTTGAGTTAAGATAATATCCTGCAAGCATTTCATTGAAGTAGGCCAAATGTTGTGCTTCATCTTTGGCAAAGTGAGAGTATAAGATTTGTTCATCTTCAGATATCGCTAGTAAACTCATTTTAGCAGTAAAAGTCATGCCTGCTGTTTCAATAGAATGTGCTTCTTGCAAACGATATAGAGACATATTATTTAGTATTTGAAACTTTTTATCTTCACTAAGAATATTAAAGGCCTTTACTTTTTGTAACCCAAAAGCCTCTAGATCCCAGGCATCTGTTAGTTTTATATGCTGTCCTTGTAAAAAAGATCTTTCTTTTTTACAGAGAATAGATCTCAGGTCTTGAGCTGAACGCTTTTGAGTTTTGTTCATAGAGTTTTTTAGTATCTCTTCCATTTATTTCCCAAAAATTGCCTTGTGGCCTTTTATTAATAAAAAATGATAGAGGCGCTCTGGCAAAACCTTTTGCAATATAGATATGAACTTTGCATCATTGCCGACAACTACACGGCGAGGCATTTTCTTTTTCTTTATTAAAGTTAAGGCCAAAGCTGAAATATTAGTCGCCTGAGGGGCCTTTTTCCTATCCAACATTTTATTCAACATTTTTTGAAACCCATTCGTTTGTTTTATATAAGGTGAATTTGGATCGTGACTTTTTTCTCCCCATTTCATTGATTTAATAAAGCTAGTACGGTGTCCACCTGGCTGAATTGTTGTTATTTGCACTCCATGGGGTGCTAATTCATATTTTAGTCCCTCTGTTAGGCCCTCGATAGCATATTTCGAAGCTGAGTAGACTGCTGCAAGGGGAGATGAGTAACGTCCCATAATGGAGCTAATATTAATGACCCTTCCTTGTGCTTTTCTTAAAAATGGCAAAAACTCTTTTATCATAAGTGTTGGTGCAAAGAAATTAACTTCCATTTGCTGCCTTATCTGACTTTCAGTAGTATCCTCTAAAGCGCCAAATGATCCAAACCCGGCATTATTAACTAAAACATCCAAAGAAGAATTAAAGTTAGCTATGATATAATTTTTCATTGATTCACGGTCAGATGCTTTTGTGACATCGAGTTCTTTTACGATAAGCGTTTTAGGGTACTTAATTAAGAGGTCCTCATAAATATATTTTCTAGATTCTAGGTTTCTTAGTGTGGCTATTACCTTATATCCAACTTGTAAAAAGTCACTGACCATTTCATATCCAAAGCCAGTAGATGAACCTGTTATTAATATCGTTTTTATTGTTTTAGTCATATTCAATTCTCAGAAGTCATTTTTTTTGTATTAATTTTTAGCCGTAGGGGCGGGATGATTTGTTTAGATAATTTAATAAATATTTTAAGCTGATAGTATATCGGCATAAAGAGGGTCATTTGGGCAATACAGGCAAGCTCATCACCCTTTATCCAGTTTGGATTTTTTTTATTAAAGAAGGAAATTTTTGGATTTTCATTTAACATCCCTTCCGTGATCGGTGCAGCTTTAGTCTTTAAAGAGTCCTTAAGATTATCGTTAGAAGAGAACGCGATTAACCCCGTTTTTATATTATATTCTTTTGGATAAAGGTTATGGCCAAAAGCATTTAATATTTTCTGCTCCATGGGAGGGGTGTCTTTTTCATACCTTGGATAATGTGTATTGAAGTTATTCGCCATCAGGAGATATGTTTTATAACCTTTCGATATGAGATACCAATATAATGGTTTAAAGGGGCTTTTAACTTTTTGCATGAATAGGTATTTTAAAAATGCTTTGCCAAGTGTTCCTTGTCCCCAATATTTTTTTTCTATTACGGTATCACCGCTGAATACTCCGCGTATCTTTTTTTCATCGATTTTTAGATTGATATTCACAATAGTTGAGAACCCTTGAATCGCATGTTCGGTATCATCAAAAAGCAAAAAGACAGAATCTTTCTTAAGGAGATCATCTTTAAATTTATTAAGACAAGTATCTTGGTAGTATCTAGAGAAAACGAAGTACATTCGTTCAATTTGATGCGATTGTAATTTTTCTACTCTTAACGTTTTATAATATAGTTTACTCATCTTCTCAGCACTCTTTACTGTTCTCTATTAACAGTTGTATTATAAGGGTTTTTACTCTTTATTGAATCATTCAATTCTTGGCCAAAGCCCCAAATCGTCGTTTTTTGTTTTTCTAGGTGTTGAATAAAATTAATTATTGAATAATCTTCAACGATAGGGTTTTTAAAGGAAAACTTCATCGTTTTAAAAACCTCAGAGTCTCCCTTTGCAAAGTAATTACCTACCAACTTGGTTGCAAATAATATAATAGGATTAATGAATAGGTTCATGAACCAATTTCTTTTTTTCGTAACGAGAATAGTTATACCCTCTGTGCTGCCATCTTCTTTGGGCCGTAGAGCAAATATTATATGACAATGAAGAAAGTCTGGCCCAACGGTGACAGATCCAGTCGAGCCACAACTATAGCACATCGAGTAGGTTAGGTGATTTGCGTAAAATTTAGAGAAAAATTTCAAATACCATTTTGTCTGTGGAATATAGCTATTATTATTAAATTGAATCCTGTTAGGGGTAAGTTTAACGACATCAAATTTCACATCTACTGGCAATTCGTGAACAGAGGCAAAATGATGTGCGTCTATTGCATTAATCATCACTACATTGGGGTGACATTTTTTTGTGTATGCATTGCCAAAGGAACTTTGTAATGGGATATTTTCAAGTTCAGGAATAAAATGGACAGGGTTTGCCGGTCTTTCACCAGTGTAAATCCAAATGGTATTGTATTTTTCTTCAACGGGGTATTTTTTAATTTTTGCTGTGATACCTAACTTTTTACGACAAGGTATATCTACCAGAGCGCCCTCTTCATCAAACTTCCAGTGATGGAA
>Ga0316206_1002021_pt1 | contig 15091 bp, 12 predicted proteins | sample 6monthpyrite_MG_FD_204942 | JGI IMG/M metagenome (GOLD analysis project Ga0316206, IMG submission 204942) | Microbial mat bacterial communities from mineral coupon in-situ incubated in ocean water Damariscotta River, Maine, United States -... | ecosystem: Environmental > Aquatic > Marine >...
CTGTGCATAGGTGCACCCCAACTTCCGCAGATGTTCCAGCTGTTCCTCGGTCTCGACCCCCTCGGCGGTGATATCAACGCCCAGCCCGCGGGCGATCAGAATGAACCCTTCGATAATAACATCCGCCACCGGATCGCTTCCCAATCCGGCGACAAAACTGGTGTCGATCTTCATTTCCCCAAAGGTCAGATGCTGCAAATGCTGGAATGAGGCGAATCCAGTGCCGAAATCATCCAGCGAAATCGCAACGCCGGAGGCGGCGAAATGATCAATCGAAGCTTTGATAATGTCACCGGACCGTGCGATCACCACATCTTCGGTGATTTCAAACGTGATATGCGCGCGGCAATGTTCAAATTCGCTGAGCAGCCAATCCAAATCCTCGCGCCCGTTCTGGGTGGCCAGCGTGATCTCGGGAATGTTGACTGCAACGCGCCCGGGTTCCAGCCCATCGGCGAGCCAGCCAGACAGGTCCTCCAGGACACGGCGCAGCATCCAATACGTCAGTTCGGGCATCAACCCCAGGCTTTGGGCATCGTCCAGAAAAGCCCCCGGTGCCAGGATTTTCCCACCCGGTTTTCGCCAACGGACCAATGCCTCCAGCCCACGGATTTCACCGCTGTCGACGCCGATTTTCAACTGGTAAAATGGGCCAATCTCGCCATTGCGCAGGGCGATTTCGAGGCGATTTTTGTCTTGCAGACTGGGGCGTGGCGGGAACAGGTCTGGCCGGTACAGAACCGGCCGCTCACCGCTGTTGGCCTTGGCGCGATACATGGCCTGATCGGCGGCGGAATACAGCTCTGCCGCGCGGTGAAACTCTTCTCCGGAAAATGCAATTCCGGCACTGGCGCTGATCCTTAGCTCAACCGTTTTGTGGATGATCGGGTCACGGAGATCGGCAATCATCGCCGCAGCAAAAGCCACCGCTGCGGACTCCTCCATGTGTGGCGGGACAATCATCGCAAATTCGTCGCCGCCCAGACGTGCGGGTGCCGAAAGGCCGTCGCCAAACTTGGCCAGCCGCCGCGCAACCGCGATCAACACGGCATCGCCCGCGCCATGCCCGTAGGTGTCATTGATTGGCTTGAATCCGTTGAGATCCATCAGGATCACGCCAACGTTTTGTCCCGGTTTCACCGATCTGAGGCATTTGGCCAGTCTGGAATCAAAGGCCGCCCGGTTCAGCAGACCGGTAAGTGTGTCATGCGAGCTAAGCCGTTCCAGCTGGCGCAACCGCTCCAGTGATTCGGCGCGGGTGTTGTTCAACACGTCGTTGGTATCGCGAAAATCCCACATCGTGCGGACGGTATTCACCAGATGTAACAGCAATAAACCAACCGCAATCGACCAGCTTTGCACCGTAACCTCTGAAAATCCCAGTTTGAACCCTGCCAACAGAACGATAAGCGCGGCGATACAGCCGGGGATGATCACACTCCAGAAAAACGCCGGCAGCGCGTGATACATGATCGATGCGCCCGCCGTCGCGGCGAACACCCAGATCAGCCCCAGCATATACAGCCCGAAATCCGGTTGCTGGGCCAGAATCACCGAAGGCGCAAAATAAAGACAACTGATAATACTGCTGGTCGACAGATACCAAAACAGGCGGGTTTCGCTGATCTGGGTGGCCTTGGGGGTCTGGCGAATCACATAGGACGCGATGAGTTCCAGACCGGTGATCGCCAGCCAGATGATCGCGCTGGCCAGCTCGAATCCGGAAATCCAGGTGCCATAAAGTAAAAAATGCACACAGACATACCGCTTTGGCAGGTCCCGCATCGCAATGTGCTGGTAAATCTGTGCCTGGGCCCGCAGGCCATCGGAATTCATCGACGGGTTCACCCTTGTTGGCGGCTATTTCTGGTTAGCTACCATTTAGGGGAAAAGCCCTAACTTGGGCTTAAGGGCGTTGGGGGGTTCAGGTCAGTCTGCGGCCGTCAGCAGGGCCTCAATCTCAACCAACGCTGGCATTGACGGCGCGGTGCCCGGGCGGGTGACGGAAATCGCGGCTGTGGCGCAGCCAAAGCGTACTGCCTCAATCGGGTCGCGTCCCGCCGCCAGCGCGGTGGCAAAGCCGCCGTTGAACGCATCGCCCGCGCCGGTGGTTTCCACCACCGGGCCTGCGTTGAACACCGGCACATGCACCGATTGCGTGGCGTCATGATACAACACACCGTTTTCGCCCAGCGTCACAATCGCCGCGCCGACACCTTTGGCCAGCAGCAGCCTTGCCGCCACGCGGGCCTCATCGACACTGGTCACCGGCAGGCCGGTGATCTCGGCGGTTTCGGTCTCATTCGGGGTTACATAATCGCACAGCGCCAGCATCCCATCGGGGAAGGTCGCGGCGGGGGCGGGGTTCACAATCGTGGTGGCGCCACCGTTTTTGGCAAACTCCAGCGCGCGCATCGCGGCCCCCATCGGCTGTTCGAACTGGGTCATGAAAATATCGGCGCTGGCGATCAGACCGGCCTTGCTGTCGATATAGTCGGCCGAAATTGTGCCCGCCACGCCGGGGCAGATGATGATGGCGTTGTTGCCGCTGGCCTCTTCGACAAAAATATAGGCCGCGCCGGTATAGCTGTCATCATGTTGCGTGATCTCGGGCTGCACGCCCGCCTTGGCCCAGGTCGCCAGCGCCATATCGGCAAACGGGTCGCGCCCCAGCTTGGTGATGAAATGCACGTCCCCCCCGGCCATCGCAGCCGCAACCGCCTGGTTAGAACCCTTGCCCCCCGGCCCCAGCGCAAAAGAGTTGCCCATGATGGTTTCCCCCATGCGCGGCGCACGGTCAGCGCGATAGGCGGTGTCGGCGACGAACACGCCCAGAATAACGATTTTGCCAGCCATATCTTTGCCTCTCACGGGGTCACGCCGTTGCCGGACATGCCATATCTGTACATCCGGCGCGCGCCGGTCCGGGCAGTCTAGGTCGCCGGTTTCCATGCGGAAAGGGGAATCTATTTGACAGGCGAAATGTCAAATATCCGATGACACCCGGCGTGCCAGCAGCGCCATCACCACGGCGCTGACCCCAACAGCAATCCCGATCCAGCCAAAATACCAAAGCTTGCCGGCCAAAGCGTTCTCGGCAAAGGACGCGGCAAATTGGGTTTTCCCATACCACGCCGCCGCGACAGCCCCCGCCAGACCCAGCAAAGAGACCCCCAACCGCAAGGTTAGCGCGAACCGCATCAGGATCAGCCCAATGATGCCGCCGATAGGCGCACCGATCAGCGCGGTTTTCATATCCCACCATGGATGGGCACCAAAACTGCGCGAGACCCCGAAATAGGCCATCCCCACGGGCACCAGTACGGCCATGGCGAACACGCCCAGCAGTTGAATTCGCTCGGGTAACATCGTCATGCGAACATCCTCGTGACAGCACTCGCCACCGCCGCGCCAATTGCCGCGTGCGCCTGCGCGCTTAGATGAATGCCATCGACCATATCGACCCGTGCAATCGGTGACAGGTCGACAAACCCGGCGCCCTGCCGCGTTGCCACCTCGCGCAGCGCCTCTGGCAAGGCCCGCGACTTTGCCGCCCCGCCGCCGAACATCTCGGCCAGAATGCCGGCCTCTTGGATCGGCACCGGCGCGGCCAACAGCACCTTTGGCGCCGCCTTGCCCGGCCCCGCATCTGACGCGCCAATCGCCGCCACCAGCCGTTCCAGCCCAAAGGCGATATCGACAACCGGCACCGAGAACCGCGCCTTCAGGTCGTTGGTGCCCAGCATCACAATCACCAGATCCAGCGGGCGGTGGCTTTCCAGCAGTGCGGGCAGAATGCGCAGCCCGTTCTTATGTTCGCCTTCGACCGGATCATCGAACACCGCATTGCGGCCCGGGTGCCCCTCGGGGATGACATGCCAGCCGATGCCCAGCTGTTGCGCCATCACATGCGGCCAGCGCTGCTCGGGGCCATGCCGCCGCCGGTCGCCCACATGGCGCATGGCGATGGTGCCATGGGTGTTGCTATCGCCAAAACACATCACGTTTCGCATGTCGGTCTCCGGGTGGGGTTGCCATGTCATTCGTTTGCAACAGATCGGATTGACCCTATTCAAGACGCCCGACTCTGTCCATGCAAAGCGTTTTAGGCGCGGCCGCCCGGGTGGTGTGCCCTTCAAGAAAATCACCGGCCCGACACGCGGCGTTCAGATTTCGGTTTGTCAGGTGTCCCCGAGGTTGTATTAAATCTCTGTGTCTGGCGATTTTCCCGGAACTTTTTCACGGGTCCTTTTCATTATCGGAGGCTTGCGCATGAGCCGTTTCATTAAAGTCATTATTCCCATCGGGTCGTTTCTATTAGGAGGCGCAGGTACATATTTCGGGCTTGATGCCTATGAAAAACGGCAAGAAAGCTACTACTCGGCATTTTATGAGGGCTTGCCCGAAATTCAAGGTATCTCCGATCCGGTTGAGCGCGGGCGGCAGCTTAGAAAGCTGAAGGAGTTGGCAGAGAATGGCTATAAGAACACATTTTTCCGTGACATCGATTCACTAATCGGTAGTGCAGCAGAGGCCGCGACCGCCGAGGAAAACGCCGCTGCCGAGGCCGAAAAAGCAGCACTGAGGCAAGCCCAGGAAGCAGAGCGCCAGGCCAGAGAAGCCGAGGCGCGAAGATTGGCGAAAGAAGCTGCAGATCGCCGCCGGGCAGAGGAAGCCGCGCAAGCGGCTGCACGGGCCGATGCATTGCGCAGGCTGGATGATGAAAAGGTTTGTCGCAACGCCAACTGCTCAAGTTATATTCTGCGGTAACCCAAGCCGGAACAGGCCCGCCTCCTGCCCCGGGCCTGACTGGGGGCCTGACCTGGGGCTCTCGATTCTGGCTGTTCTATCCGGCCAGGGTTCAGACCGGTCCGGGTGCAACAACTCGCCAAAATACCTTGTCAGCACTTGGCTCTCGTTGGCACCGCACGGTTTCCGCCTCGCAATTTCCTTTCCCGAGACTTAACGGTGCGTTCTGGGGGTCCGACACAAGTCCGACAGATATCCGACAGCGGTATTCCAGTGACTTTTGGCGCCTCAGGGCAGCTCTGCCAGGATCGCCTCGGCGGCCCTTTTCGGGTCTTCGGCTTGCCACACGGGGCGCCCGACAACGATATGATCCGCCCCTGCCGTGATGGCGCTGGCCGGGGTCGCGATGCGTTTCTGATCACCTGCTGCGGCGCCCGCGGGCCGCACGCCGGGGGTCACGATCAACTTGCCCTTGGCCTCGGAAAGTGCCCTGATATCAGCGGCTTCGTGGGGTGAGGCGATGACCCCATCCGCCCCGGCCGCCAGCGCCCTCGCGGCGCGTTCCAGGGTGATTTTCGCGATTTCGCCGGGTTTTATCAGGCAATCATCCAGATCACCCCGGTCCAGCGAGGTCAGCACCGTGACGCCAAGGATCTTCATTCCCGACCCCGCAGCGCCCTCCATGGCGGCGCGCACCACATGAGGGTCGCCATGAACTGTAAGGAAATCAATGTCATAGGCGGCAAGTCCCCGCACCGCCGCCTCGACTGTGGCGCTGATGTCAAACAGTTTCATGTCCAGGAAAATCCGCTTGCCCTGTTCCTGTTTCAGCTCATTGGCCAGCCCCAGCCCGCCCCCGGTCAGCATTCCCAGCCCGATTTTATAAAACGATACAGAGTCACCAAGTTTGGCGGATAAATCCAACCCGGCCAAGGCGTTAGGGACATCAAGGGCGACAATCAGGCGGTCATCGGGGCGGGTCATCACAGGCTCCTTGGGGTTTTCCCCGGTGTCCCATGTGCAGGCCGTTGTCGCAAGATGGTTTGCCTATTGGTCGACAGAAATAGCCATGTCGTTTGGAAACTCCACCGGTTTACCCGCGTCGCCGGACTGTGGCATCCACGCCATCTGTCGCCGGGCATCGCCAACCAATTGAGATACCAACGCTTTTCGGTCGGATTGGTCAACGTCATGGGCGCGGCAATTCAGGTGGATATGTCCATTCGGGCTGCCGTCACCATTGAAAATATGCAGACAAACATCCGCCCGATAGCGATCAGGATAACTTTCATACCGCAGCCGTGAAATTTCGATTTTATCGACCCTGATTTCAGTCTTTCCCGACATTTCGTACACCCCCAACGCAGCATTCACACAACCACACCTTGCATTTGGCCTGCCTTTGACCTTGCCCGAAAGGGTAGTTTTGGCGCCACTTTCCCCTCAACAACAGGAAATCGTTCCGCCGGTATCTTGAACTGCACGCCGACAATTTCCACATAAGCATCAAGGCCAGAGGCGGGCATGCCGGAATCGGGTGACCGCAGACTTGGCGCTTAGATAAAGGAGAGACCGATGAACTTAGAAAAGTTCACAGAGCGGTCGCGCGGTTTTTTGCAAGCCGCCCAGACGATCGCCATGCGGGAAAACAACCAACAGTTGGTTCCCGAACATCTGCTAAAGGCACTTTTGGATGATGATCAAGGGCTTGCGGGCAATCTGATCAAACGCGCGGGCGGCTCGCCCGAACGTGTGGTCGAGGCCGTGGACCTTGCCGTGTCAAAGCTGCCCAAGGTCAGCGGCGACGCTGGCCAGGTCTATATGGACCGCCAGATGTCCAAGGTCCTGGACGAGGCCGAGAAACTGGCCACCAAAGCGGGCGATAGCTTTGTCCCGGTTGAGCGAATTTTGACCGCGCTTGCCGTGGTGAAATCCAAGGCCAAGGATGCGTTGGATGTGGGCGCCGTGACGGCAATGACGCTGAACTCGGCGATCAATGACATTCGCAAGGGGCGCACGGCAGACAGTGCCAGTGCCGAGGAAAGTTATGACGCGCTAAAGAAATACGCGCGTGATCTGACCGAGGCGGCAGAGCAGGGCAAGATCGACCCGATCATCGGCCGCGATGAGGAAATTCGCCGCACCATGCAGGTGCTGTCCCGCCGCACCAAAAACAACCCAGTTCTGATTGGCGACCCTGGCGTCGGCAAAACGGCAATTGCCGAGGGTCTGGCGCTGCGCATCGTCAATGGCGACGTGCCCGAAAGCCTGCGCAACAAAAAGCTGATGTCGCTGGATATGGGGGCCCTGATTGCCGGTGCAAAGTATCGGGGTGAGTTTGAAGAACGGCTAAAGGCCGTGCTGAACGAAATCACCGATGCGGCTGGTGAAATCATTCTGTTTATCGACGAAATGCACACGCTGGTTGGCGCCGGTAAATCCGACGGCGCGATGGATGCGGCCAACCTGATCAAGCCGTCTCTGGCGCGCGGCGAATTGCACTGCGTCGGCGCCACAACGCTGGATGAATACCGCAAATACGTCGAAAAAGACGCCGCCCTTGCGCGCCGGTTCCAGCCGGTCTTGGTTGAGGAACCGACGGTAGAGGACACCATCAGCATCCTGCGCGGCATCAAGGAAAAGTATGAGCTGCACCATGGCGTGCGGATCAGCGACTCTGCCCTTGTTGCGGCGGCCACGTTAAGCCACCGTTATATCACCGACCGTTTCCTGCCGGACAAGGCTATCGACCTGATGGACGAAGCGGCCAGCCGCTTGCGAATGGAGGTCGACAGCAAACCCGAAGAGCTGGATGCGCTTGACCGTCAGATCCTGCAATTGCAGATCGAAGGCGAAGCCCTGAAGAAAGAGGATGATGCCGCCAGTAAGGACCGGTTGGAAACGCTGGAAAAAGAGCTGGGCGACCTGCAACAGCGCAGTGCCGAGATGACGGCACAGTGGCAGGCAGAACGCGACAAGCTGGAAAGCGCGCGCGGGTTGAAGGAACAGCTGGATCAGGCGCGGGCCGAACTGGACGCTGCCAAGCGAGAGGGCAACCTCGGCAAGGCGGGCGAGCTTAGTTATGGCGTCATTCCGCAGCTGGAAAAGCAGCTGGCAGCCTCGGAAGAGGCCGAAAGCGACATGATGGTCGAAGAGGCCGTGCGGCCAGAGCAGATCGCGCAGGTGGTCGAGCGTTGGACCGGGATTCCCACGTCCAAGATGCTGGAAGGCGAGCGTGAAAAGCTGCTGCAGATGGAAGAGGAACTGGGCAAGCGCGTCATTGGGCAACAAACGGCCCTGAAGGCGGTTGCGAATGCTGTCCGCCGCGCCCGCGCTGGGCTGAATGAGGAAACGCGCCCGCTTGGCTCGTTCCTGTTCCTTGGGCCGACCGGGGTCGGGAAAACCGAGCTGACAAAGGCGGTGGCCGAGTATCTGTTTGATGACGACAAGGCGATGGTGCGTATCGACATGTCCGAATTCATGGAAAAGCATTCGGTTTCACGTCTGATTGGCGCGCCTCCGGGCTATGTCGGTTATGATGAGGGCGGCGTGCTGACAGAAGCGGTGCGCAGGCGTCCTTATCAGGTGATCTTGTTTGACGAGGTCGAAAAGGCGCATCCGGATGTGTTCAACGTGCTGTTGCAGGTGCTGGATGACGGGGTGCTGACCGACGGGCAGGGCCACAACGTCAGCTTTAAGCAGACAATGATCATCTTGACCTCGAACCTTGGTAGCCAAGCGCTTAGCCAACTTCCCGAGGGCGCTGACAGTTCGCAGGCACGGCGTGATGTGATGGATGCGGTCCGGGCGCATTTCCGGCCTGAATTCCTGAACCGCTTGGATGAGACGATCATATTTGACCGGCTCAGCCGCGAAGACATGACCGATATCGTCGAGATCCAGCTTGGCCTGCTCGACAAACGTCTGGCGCGGCGCAAAATCACGCTGGATCTGGACGCCGGCGCGCGCAAGTGGCTGGGGGACGAAGGCTATGACCCGGTGTTCGGGGCACGGCCGTTGAAGCGGGTGATCCAGCGGCATTTGCAGGATCAACTGGCCGAGATGTTGCTGTCTGGCGACGTCAAGGATGGTGACACGATCCATGTCGAGGCCGGGGCCGAGGGGTTGATCATCGGCGACCGGGTGGCGTCCTCATCCCGGCAACCACCAGAGGATGCAGTGTTGCACTGAAAAAATGGCCCCGCCGATGAGAATCGGCGGGGCCATTTATTTGTTATTTCAAGGACCGCTTTAGCCGTTGGTTTCCGGCAACAGGCCGATGGCCAACGCGTCGGCCAGTTCGGCCTCATTTATCATACCGTCGGAATCAACGTCGGCGGTTTTGAATTCTGCCTCTGTCAGATCGGGATAGGCGAGGGTGAATTCCTCCATCGACAGGCCGCCATCGCCGTTCAGGTCGATCTCTGTCGTGGCGTAGGCAGCGGCGGCGCCAAAGAGAATGGCGGCGGCGGCAATCAGTTTGCGGGTCATGTCTTGCGTCCTTTTGGTTATGGTTTTGCACCCGTCAAGCGGTGCCAGACGACATAGCCACACCTAAAAGTGGTGCGCATCCGATCCGCGCGGGCCGGGCGAAATTGCGCGTGGGTCAGCGGGAATGGGGCCGACCGGGCGGCGGCGAACCGCAAGGTCAATGGCTGCCAAGGCGCAGTGGCAAGGATTGACCGAATGAAGCAGGCGGTTTCGGCGAGGGTGCGCCGAAGGGTATCACGCCGAATTCAGAGACCCTTTACCTATGTGGGCGCAAATTGCGCCGCGATCTGGAAACCGGTGCGATCACGGTTGCGTTGCCCCGGCTTGCGATGGCGCGCGTTTGCCCGGACAGTGCGCGCAGGTCAACGGTGGAGGAAAAGCCGACAATGGAAATAATGAGTTTCGCAGCCTCAGCGCTGGAATATTTGGCGTTGGCGTTTTTGTTCGTGCTGGGGTTGTTGGTGTTGATCGCAGGCGCGGTGTTTATCATCGACCGCACCCAGACCAGCGACGCGGTGCGGCGGAACTATCCGGTGCTTGGGCGGTTCCGGCGAATCTTTTCCACATTGGGTGAGTTTTTTCGCCAGTATTTCTTTGCGATGGATCGCGAAGAGCTGCCGTTCAACCGGGCCCAGCGGGAATGGGTGGCAGGCGCGGCCTCGGGTCACGGTAACACTGTTGCGTTTGGTTCGACCCGCAATCTGGGCGTTGTCGGCACCCCGATTTTCGTCAATGCGGCCTTTCCGCCGTTGGAAGACCAGTTCGCCCACACCGAACCCATGGTAATCGGGCCGGATGCGGCGCACCCCTATGTGGCGCCGTCGATCTTCAACATTTCGGGCATGAGTTACGGCGCGCTGTCGCGACCTGCGGTGCAGGCGCTAAGCCGGGGCGCGAAAGAGGCCGGGGTTTGGATGAACACGGGCGAGGGCGGGCTGTCGCCCTTTCACCTTGAGGGTGGCGCCGACATCGTTTTTCAGATCGGCACGGCGAAATACGGTGTGCGAGATGCGGATGGCAACCTAAGCGACGATAAACTGCGCGAAGTGGCGGCGCATCCGCAAGTAAAGATGTTTGAGATCAAGCTGGCGCAGGGGGCCAAACCCGGCAAGGGCGGTATCCTGCCGGCCGAAAAGGTCAGCGCTGAAATCGCATCGATCCGTGGAATACCGGAGGGCAGCGCCAGCATCTCTCCGAACCGGCACCGTGAGGTCGACGATTTCGGCGATTTGCTGGATCTGATCTGCCACATACGGAAAGTCACCGGCAAACCAGTAGGGTTCAAGACGGTGATCGGCGCGCCGGACGCGCTGCGGGTGTTGTTTGAGTTGATCCAGGGCAGGGGCGCGGATGACGCGCCGGACTTTATCACATTGGACGGCGGCGAGGGCGGCACCGGTGCTGCCCCGATGCCACTGATGGATCTGGTCGGCATGCCGATCCGCGAGTCGCTGCCTTTGGTGGCCGACCTGCGGCGAGAGTTTAACCTGATTGACCGCATCCGCCTGATTGCCAGTGGCAAGCTGGTGAACCCCGGCGATATCGCCTGGGCAATCTGCGCTGGGGCGGATTTTGTAACCTCGGCGCGGGGGTTCATGTTCTCACTGGGCTGTATTCAGGCACTGAAGTGTAATCGCAACACTTGCCCGACGGGGATCACCACACATGATCCAAGGTTCCAGCGTGGGCTGGTGCCCGAGCAGAAGTACAAGAAGGTGGCGTCCTATGCCAAATGTATCGTGCATGAGGTAGAGACTATCGCGCATTCGGTCGGTGTCAGTGAGCCGCGCCAGATGCGGCGCAAACATGTGCGCATCGTCCAGGCGGACGGCCGGTCGGTTGGCATGGATGAGTTGTTCCCACGTTACAACGCGCTGGCGGGATCGTGAAAAGGCTTGGTTAGGCTTTGCGTCCAGTAACGCGTATATCACGAGGAACGTGAAGCGCGAGGAGGGCCCGATGGCTGGACGCTGGAAGAACGATCTGAACTGGTCTGATGTGACGCCAAGGGCGTCCTTTATGAACCGCCGCCAATTAATGGCCGGGGCAGGGGCGCTGGCGCTGGGCGGCATTGCCGGGCCGGCATTGGCCAAGCTGAACGCGGCGCCAAGTGCATATTCCACCAATGCAGAGCCCAACAGCCTTGAGGATATCACCAGCTACAACAACTTTTATGAATTCGGCACCGGCAAGGATGATCCGGCGAAGAATGCACATGCGCTGACAACCGACCCCTGGAGCGTGAAGATCGACGGTTTGGTTGACAAGCCCGGCGACTATTCGTTCGACGATATCATGTCGGGCGTCAGCCTGGAGGAACGCATCTATCGCTTCCGGTGTGTCGAGGCGTGGTCGATGGTTGTGCCCTGGGTCGGGTTTGAACTGGCAGACCTGCTGAACCGTGTCGGTGTGCAGTCCTCGGCCAAATATGTGGCGTTTGAAACTTTGGTGCGGCCCGAAGAGATGCTCGGCCAGCGATCTCGTGTACTTGATTGGCCCTATCGCGAGGGGCTGCGCCTGGACGAGGCGATGCACCCGCTGACAATCATGGCGACGGGGCTGTACGATGAGCCGATGCCCAACCAGAACGGCGCGCCATTGCGTTTGGTGGTTCCGTGGAAATACGGATTCAAGTCGATCAAGTCGATTGTTCGGATCACCCTGACGGATGAAGAACCGCCCACCAGCTGGAATATGGCGAATGCGCGTGAATACGGCTTTTACAGCAACGTGAACCCCAATGTCAGTCATCCGCGCTGGAGCCAGGCCAGCGAACGTCAGATTGGCGGCGGGCTATTCGCCAAGAAAATCCCGACGCTTATGCTCAACGGGTATGAGAAAGAGGTGGCGGGGCTGTATGAAGGCACGGACTTGTCCAAACTTTTCTGAGCCGAAAAACCCGATGGCAGTCCTGTATTCCGACATCCCCTGCCCTGAATGCGGGGTGAAGGCGACGGAAAAGATGCCGACTGACGCCTGTCAGTTCTTTTATGATTGCGCCGCTTGCGGTGCGGCCTTGCGCCCAAAGCCCGGAGATTGCTGTGTCTTTTGTTCCTACGCGACGGTTCCCTGCCCACCTGTCCAAGACGGCGAAAGCCGTTGGCGGTAAGGGGGCGGGGGTGTCCGTTTCTCAACAGATCAATGACGTGGTGCGCCGGGTGCCTGCGTGGCTGCTGTATATAGCAGCGCCGATTCCAGCGGTGTGGTGGTTTTATCAGGGCCTGACCGGCGGACTGGGCCCTGAACCGATCAGAGAGCTTGAATATCTATATGGCGAATTTGCGTTACAACTGCTGATCGCCGGGCTGGCGGTGACCCCTCTGCGGGTTTTTGCCGGGCTGAGCCTGATAAAGTATCGTCGCGCCATCGGGGTGATCTCATTTTCTTACGTGTTTTTGCATCTGACGGTCTGGCTGTTCCTGGATGTGCAGGTCTGGAGCGAGATTTGGGCCGACATCATAAAGCGCCCTTATATCACCATCGGCATGTTAGGGTTCCTGGCGCTGCTGCCACTGGCGATGACCTCGAACAACCTTTCGGTGCGCAAGATGGGGCCGCTCCGTTGGCGCAAGCTGCATAAGCTGACCTATCTGGCAGTGACCTTGGGCGGTGTGCATTTTGTGATGCTTGTCAAAGGCTGGCAGGTTGCGCCGATGCTGTACCTCGGCACAATCCTGGCCCTTCTGGCCCTGCGGCTGGTCCCCCGTCGCAAACGCGCAGCCGCCTGACACCACACAGAACGACGATTCCAAAAAATCACCAGAGTCAGGGCCGGACTTGGGTTGGTTTCCGAAATGACCCCGGGAATCAGATGCCGAGTCGGGATTCTTTGACTGGTGTGAGTCGGTTTGGTGCGGTGATTCATAGACGAATTGGGGGGTATAATTGTTATGAGCACTTCATGTTGTGTATGGGGTTAGATGGGTTGTTTGTGTGGATTTGCGTTGAATTGGGATTTGGGGCTGATTTTTTGGGACTGTATCTGGGTAAGGTATTGAAAACGGGTGAGAAAAAAGGATTTTGAAAAAAACACGACGTTTCTGAAAAAAGGGGTTGCGGGCACCCACCCCTAACAGTAGAACCCCTCTCACCGGCGGCGCAGCGATGCACACCGGGGCGCCAGACGGGCCGGACGGACGCGGAAACGCGGAGGGATGGCAGCGAGACGCGGACTAAAAATTGGGACAGTTGAGGCGGGGCGCGCCAAATAATAATGGCGCTTCTCGATTATGTTGTCTCTACGCTCTTTGAAATTGCTAGTTACTGAAGAGATATGTGGGCGGTTTGGTTCATTCGATGGATCAGCCTCTTCATATCGACTTACTAGGTTAGCCGGTTTACCGGGGACGCCGATGATGTAAGGTCAGCTTCACTGTTTGGACGGTTTCTTGTTTTCTTATGAAAACCTGAAGCACAACAAACAGAGAATAACGCCATTGGGTTTCAGTAAGGCCTGATGGTGTCGATGTGCAGAGGTTCGAACGTCAAGGACAAGCAAGCAATTGCTTTTCAACTTGAGAGTTTGATCCTGGCTCAGAACGAACGCTGGCGGCAGGCCTAACACATGCAAGTCGAGCGCTTCCCTTCGGGGAGGAGCGGCGGACGGGTTAGTAACGCGTGGGAATATACCCTTCTCTAAGGAATAGCCTCGGGAAACTGAGAGTAATACCTTATACGCCCTTCGGGGGAAAGATTTATCGGAGAAGGATTAGCCCGCGTTGGATTAGGTAGTTGGTGGGGTAATGGCCTACCAAGCCTACGATCCATAGCTGGTTTGAGAGGATGATCAGCAACACTGGGACTGAGACACGGCCCAGACTCCTACGGGAGGCAGCAGTGGGGAATCTTAGACAATGGGCGCAAGCCTGATCTAGCCATGCCGCGTGAGTGACGAAGGCCCTAGGGTCGTAAAGCTCTTTCGCTAGGGAAGATAATGACGGTACCTAGTAAAGAAGTCCCGGCTAACTCCGTGCCAGCAGCCGCGGTAATACGGAGGGGACTAGCGTTGTTCGGAATTACTGGGCGTAAAGCGCACGTAGGCGGATTGGAAAGTATGGGGTGAAATCCCAGGGCTCAACCCTGGAACTGCCTCATAAACTACCAGTCTAGAGTTCGAGAGAGGTGAGTGGAATTCCGAGTGTAGAGGTGAAATTCGTAGATATTCGGAGGAACACCAGTGGCGAAGGCGGCTCACTGGCTCGATACTGACGCTGAGGTGCGAAAGTGTGGGGAGCAAACAGGATTAGATACCCTGGTAGTCCACACCGTAAACGATGAATGCCAGACGTCGGGTAGCATGCTATTCGGTGTCACACCTAACGGATTAAGCATTCCGCCTGGGGAGTACGGTCGCAAGATTAAAACTCAAAGGAATTGACGGGGGCCCGCACAAGCGGTGGAGCATGTGGTTTAATTCGAAGCAACGCGCAGAACCTTACCAACCCTTGACATGGGTATCGCGGTTTCCAGAGATGGATTCCTTCAGTTCGGCTGGATACCACACAGGTGCTGCATGGCTGTCGTCAGCTCGTGTCGTGAGATGTTCGGTTAAGTCCGGCAACGAGCGCAACCCACGTCCTTAGTTACCAGCATTTAGTTGGGTACCCTAGGGAGACTGCCGGTGATAAGCCGGAGGAAGGTGTGGATGACGTCAAGTCCTCATGGCCCTTACGGGTTGGGCTACACACGTGCTACAATGGTAATGACAATGGGTTAATCCCAAAAAGTTATCTCAGTTCGGATTGGGGTCTGCAACTCGACCCCATGAAGTCGGAATCGCTAGTAATCGCGTAACAGCATGACGCGGTGAATACGTTCCCGGGCCTTGTACACACCGCCCGTCACACCATGG
>Ga0316206_1002024_pt1 | contig 15032 bp, 8 predicted proteins | sample 6monthpyrite_MG_FD_204942 | JGI IMG/M metagenome (GOLD analysis project Ga0316206, IMG submission 204942) | Microbial mat bacterial communities from mineral coupon in-situ incubated in ocean water Damariscotta River, Maine, United States -... | ecosystem: Environmental > Aquatic > Marine >...
TTCGACTGGCAAAAAGTTGCTGGCTATAGAAGACACATAAGAGTGGCAAGAATATAACTGACTTCCATTTTTTCATTTATTTCCCTTTATTAATTAACTAATGACTTCAAATATACACAAAACACCAACATCATGACGCAGCGCACGAAATCTTTACATGGTGTATCTTTTGTGTACAATTAAAACTCGTTATCTTTAGTATTGGTTGTTAAATAACTGTATTTTGGAAAAGAAAAATATGGGTTCATTTCTTTACTCCTTGTTAGATAAAATTTTGGGCCCCCTCATTTATATCCCTATATCTTTTTTTCCAAATTCCAAAGATTACATTAAAAAAAGCTACCTTAGTTCGCCAAATAACAAAAAAATATTGGTAATTAAGCTATATGAAATGGGTAGCACTATTCTCTGTGCTCCCTCCATTCAACTCCTGCAAAATGAGTATTCAAAAGAACAAATCTACTTCTTAGTTTTCCGAAAATATAAAGAAATTCTTCTAACTATGGATTTAATAGAAGGTGATAATATCCTCGAAATTAACATAAATAACCCGTTGAGTTTTCTTATTTCATTAATAAGGGTTTTAATTACTGCGCGAAAATTAAAATTCTCAATTTCCATTTGTTTAGAATTTTCTAATTATATAGGCCCGATACTATCTTTTCTTATAGGAGCAAAAGTAAAAGCTGGATTTTATAACTCTTCTCATAAAATTTTAGGTCATAAAAATGGCCTTTATAATCTTCCTTACGAAATGAACAACTCAATTCATGTTTATGATCTATTTGCAGAAATCTTCTGTAAAACTTTTAATATAAATCGATTAAACCTTTCTTTTACCAAATTTAAAGTTCATTTCTCTTCTCATAAATTATTATCAAATCAAGGTGCTGTATTCAGAAAATCCCATAAAATTACTAAAGAGGATAAAATTATACTATTTAATTTAAATATCTCTGATGAGCTTCCACTTAGAAAGTGGCCAAAGGAATATTATCTTAAATTGTCAAAATTACTTCTCGGATTAGACCAAAGTTTAGTTATAGTTTTTGTTGGATTGATGAAGGATTCTAAGGCACTAAATGACTTGCTTGGCAATGATTTATTAAATGAAAATTTATCAAACAGGTGCATTAATTATTTAGGTAAAACACCAACACTCTTGGAATTTATAAGATTAATTGAATCCTCTGATTTTTTTTTAACAACTGACTCTGGACCTGGGCATTTCGCTTCCTTGACCAAAACTAAAACAGTGGTTCTTTTTGGGCCTGAAACTCCAACTATTTTTGGTCCTCTTTCAGATAATATCACAAATATTTACCTTAATTTAACTTGTTCCCCCTGCTTTTCCCTTAATAACGGCAGAACTTCTAACTGTAGAAACAATATTTGCTTAAAAGGAATTACTCCAAACAATATATACGAAATAATTAAAGAAAAGATTTATGCTTGATATAGTTAATAGAATACTCATTTCTCAAAGTAAAAAGAAAGATATTTTTATTTTTACGCTACTAATCTTGACCTGTTTCACTTATGTTTTTTGGAATCTTATTGATGATTTTAATAGTTATATAATAAGTTATATCAAAGATGATGGGGTTACCATCTTCTTGGACTTAAGGCAGTACCTTAAAAATCAATTAGAAGCAGGTCGGTTTCCTTTATGGTATCCTCTTGATTATTTAGGCGTTCCTTTTTTTGGCAACCAAGAAACGGGCATCCTTCATTTGCCAACATTATTTTCAGTTTATTTTTTCCCAATTTTAGCCGCCTTTAATATTGAAGTTCTGCTTATGCTTTATCTTGGTGGGCTCTTTTTTTTTATGTGGGCACGATATGAACATAGAAGAAGCTTTATCGCTTCAACTCTCGGAGCCTTTGTCTTTACATTTATGGGACAACATATTTCCTTTCTTTATGAAGGTGGCTTGAGCAATCTTAACACTATCACATGGATCCCTTTATGTTTCTTTACATTTGAGCGGTTATCAAGAACCAAAAAATTAATTGACACTCTCTATGGGAGTATTGCCCTTTTTATGCTTGTTGTATCAGGCCATGGAGAATTTACCTACTATACCTGTTTAACATTATTTTTTTGGGGAATTTATAATCTGGTGAAAGCAAAGCACACTGAGAGGAAAGGGCTACTTTTAATATATAGCTTTACCTCTATCTGGGCGGTTTTTTTAAGTCTTGTTCAATTATCATCAATCATCAGTATGATTTCAGAGAGTACACGAAGTTCAGGTGTAAAATTTAAAACAAGCTGGATAGACCAGTTGCACTTTAAATCCTTTTTAAGTCTTATTTCCTACGGAATCTTAGGAACGAAGCATATTACCACCTATGGCCAATCTCTTTTTTTAGGAATTACAGGATCACTTTTTTTTGTTTTTTCTTTCAGTTTTCTACTATATAAAAAAACTAGGTTCTATGTTATTGCAGTTGTTATTTTACTAATTATCGCAGCCGGTACCAATACAATTTTTCCGTTTTTATCAATAAGAAATTTTATACCTGGAATGAATTTATTTAGAAACCCCATTTTTTTCACATTTATAGCGTTTACATTTTTGAGTCTTCTTATATCCTACTCTTCAGACATTATGATAAAAAGAAAGACGCTGAAATTTTCGGCTTTGTTATTATTGGTATTAGGTTTTACCCTTTTATTTTTATCATATTACTCTAGATTAAATATTACGCCTATTTATCTTGGTGATACAATTTTTTTACCCAATACATTTTACTTAAGAGAAAGTGCATTTTTTTCTATTCTATCTGGCATTGCCATAGTAGCTCTAGTTAAACAAAATTTGTCAAAAAAATATGCAAAATTTGTGATATCCTTTTTTATAATTTCCGAACTTGTATTTAATGCTCCAAAGGCGATACAATTTTCTCACAAAGAAGATATAGCTCCAAAAGAGTTTAATGATCAAATTAAATCTAATCTCGGGCCATATTCTAGAATTTATATCATTCAAGGGTGCTGGGGTGAAAATTTACCTAAGGTTATGGGCCTTCACCTACCATCTCAAAGATTTGCTTCATATATCTCCTATGGGGCATATCAAAACTTTACAAAGTCGGATGAAAGCACCTACACCGATATTAGTTCATTGCCGAAAAACCATTTGAAATATATGAGATATTCTGGATATTGTATCAATTCAAAACCTTATTACAGGGGAGCAATTTTTCCAGATAATAAAAACTTTCGACGTTTTCATTTATATAATAAGTGGGAAACTATAGAGAATAAACAACAAGCTCTTTCTAAGATTTTTAGTAAAGATTTCAACATTTTTAAACAAATCGTTATTGAGGATAGATTAACCTTGATACCCGATAAAATTCAAGTGGGTCATAAGTATGATATTAAATATTTGGGGGGAAATAATGACAAATATAGAGTTAAAGTCTCAACAAACACAAATGCAATTTTTCTTATAACCGACTCATATTCTAAGGATTGGCATGCAAGGAACCTGATCAACGGCAAGCAATATAAAATAACTCCAGGACAATATATCTACCAAGCTATACCTCTTGAAAAGGGAAATCATGAAATAGAGTTATACTATCGGCCCAAGTTTTTTTATCAATCAATCACTATATCTTTTATCACATTTTTATTGTCATTATGTTATATTTTTTATTGTTTATGGAGTAGAAATGATACCAAGAAGAAAATTATCAATTAAAAGTAGTGACATTCGAAAAATGGTTACAGCGATATTTTTTAGAAAAATAACTTCAAAAAAATATTCAAACTTACTAAAAGAAAAAATTTCAACGTTTCTCAATTCAAAGCATGTCCTGCTAACTTCGAGCGGGAGAGATGCAATCTTACTTTCACTGGATGCCATAGGCATAAATGATGGAGATGAAATATTAATTCCCGCTTATACCCTTGGCGAGCTTATTCCAATAATCAAGAAAAAATCTCATAAAATTAGGCTCGTAGACGTAGAAGAGGAAACATATACAATCTCTGTTAATGACCTTAAAAATAAAATATCACCAAGGACCAAAGTAATAATAGTCACTCATTTATTGGGGACACCTTGTAATATTATAGAAATTTGTGCTTTGGCCAAAGAGCATAATATCTATGTTTTAGAAGATTGCGCGCATATTTTTGGTGCAAAAGTTCAAGATAAATTTCTTGGAACGTGGGGAGATATATCAATTTTCAGTTTTGAATCAAATAAGCCTCTACCAGCATATGGAGGGGGGTTTATTTCAACCGACAATGGCAACTTAAAAAAAAGAATAGAGGGCATAATACAACCTAGAGAGGATAATCAGTTTCCAGCAATGAAAAAGTTCATTAAAACATGGATTGAAGAACTTGTGATAAGAAGTCCATTCTATGGAATATTGAATAGAGTTCTATTCTCCAAATTTTTTGTAAAGATATTTGAAAAATACTACCGAAAAGCACATGACAAAACAAGAAAACAGGCGGTTCAGTTTAGTGAATTTCAGGCTCAAATCGCTCTAGATCGATTACTCTCTTATGAATTTAAAAATACATCTCTTAATCAACGATTGGATGATTTTTTATCTAATCTCCCTACAAAATTTTTTACTATTCAAAATAGACATCGCTATGGAGAACCAAATTTTTATAATTTGGTTCTTAGGTTAAGGTCAAACAAATTATCACTTAATGAGCTGAGAAAGATTTTTCAAAAGGATGGTATTGATATTGGAATATATAGCGAAGTTATGGATGATTGCTCAAAGCTTTTAAATGATAAGAGTAATCCAAATACTAAGGAGTTATACAACACAGCATTTTTATTACCATTCTACGATGGATTATCTGATAAAAAAATAAAAATAATTAAGCAATCTGTATTAAGGATATGTGACCAGCTATGAATATAAACGAAGTTGTCCTTATTAGAGTGGATAATATACAACCTACAAAACCAAACGATCCACGCCATTATCCGCCACCAATTGACCTTCTATACATCAAAGAAGGGCTTCAACAATTAAAAATAAAAAATAAATTGATTGACTGCTACATCGAACCTATTGAGATTGAGAATCTTTCGAACTCAATAGGAAAAGAATTTAATTTAGCAATAATAAAGGGAATGAGTTCATCTCTAAATGAATCAATTGAACTAGGCAATATGTTAAAAAATAAAAATCTTATTACAATTGCTGTGGGGCAGTTTACTGCACATAAGAGCCACTATTCAAATGAAATTTGGAAAAGTTCATTTGATATTACAATACTAGGCGAACCTGAAGAAATTACCCCCAAACTAGTTCAGGAGATTGCTAAGGTTGGCTTAAATGAAGTTGCAAAAAAATATAATCTTTTGGCAAAAAATATGGTCAAATTTTCTGTAACTGAGCCTAACAAACTTCCTCAAATCACATATGAAAATATTGATCTCAACAAATATCCTTTTCCATTTCCAGTGAGAGGAAGTTACATAAAAAAATGGGGACATATTATATCCGCCTGGGGATGCCCTCATGAGTCTAAATGTAAATTTTGCTCACCAATAGTAAGAAAATCAATTGGAAATAAAATAAGGTCTAAAGACCCTAAAAAAATTATTACTGAAATCAAAAACCTTAAGTCTCTTGGAGTAGAAGGGATTTGCTTTGAAGATGATTCTTTTTTTGGTAACAAAAATCATATTAAAAATCTTTGCCTAGAGATGATAAACCAAAATATCAAAATTCCCTGGATAGCATCAGTAAGGATTGATGATATTGACGAAGAAATCCTTAATTTAGCAAGTAAAACAGGCGCAGTTTTATTAAAAATTGGAATAGAGTCAGGTTCTAGCGAGATTGCCCAAGCAATTGGTAAATCTGTAAAAAAAATACCGTGGAGACAATTAGTTATTAAAAATAGCAAGCTTCTTAAAAAATATAATATAGGAGTTGTTGGGCTTTTTATGATTGGACTTCCAAATGAAACTGAACAAAACATTTTAGAATCTATTGAATTAGCAAAATTAACTAAACCTGACTATATTCAGGTTCAGATATTTACTATGTATCCAGATACGATATATTTTCAATCATTAAATGACGACGAGCGAAAGCGCTTTAAAACACAAGAAAACATATATCATTATGGCCTTTCGAATAATGACGTTCATTCACATAGTTTCAAAAAAATCTTAAGCTTTCAAAATTATTTTTATAAAAAGTATTACTTAAATTATACATTTATTGTACATCATGTAAGATATATGTGGAGATGGTACCTGAACTACAATATGACAAAGAGAGTGTTTAATATTATTCTTTTTAAATTAATTAAGTCCAATGATTGATCTTATCAAAACATTCCTATCTCTTTATAAAAATAGAACACAAAGAAGGTCGCCAGTCGAAATTCCTTTTTTTTACATAGATCTCGTAGACAGATGCAATTCTAAATGTCAAACCTGCCATATATGGAAAAACAATAGCCTAGAGAAAGAACTTAATTTAATAGATTATAAAAGATTGATCCCTGATTTAAAAAAATTGAACGTAAGAACTATTTCTATAGGGGGAGGTGAACCAACTTTAAAAGAAAACTTACCTGATATTACTTCTCTTTTTAATATGCATAATTTCAAAGTTCATATCAACTCCAATGGCATAACAACAAAAGAGACTTTAAGAAATCTTGTCAAATCGGGAGTTAGCTTGTTTTACTTTTCATGTGATGGCCATGATCAAGAAAGTTATAAAAAAATCAGAGGAATTGATGGTTTTAAAAAGTTAGAAGAAAATATCAACTTTCTAAAAAGTCTCAAGAAAGATATATTTATTGGCATTAACTGTGTCATTTCGACTTTAAACATGAACGATATCCAAAAGTTTTATGACTTAGCCTATAATTGGAAAGTTTCCCTCTTACAATTCATTCCAATCCACTCTCACCTTCAACAAAAGGAAATGAATTTTCAAGATTTAAAATCTTTGATCCCTTCCACAAGTGAAGTACTCATCATTCAAGAGCAGTTAAGAGTTATTTCTAAAAAACTAAAGAAAGAAGGAATTCTTACGAATCCAAAATCTTTAATTAATTTCTATCCCATAGCCTATAGAGATGAGAGAGCATTCCCATGTTTTGCGGGTCATGCATTTGTAAGTCTAAATGCCTATGGAGAAATCTCAGCATGTCATCAGTATTCGACAGGCCTCAATATTAAAGAAATATCACTAGGTGAAATTCTAAAATCTAACGAATACACAAAAGTTCTCAACAAAGTGCGAAGCTGCAAGCTTCCTTGCCTCGATCCTGGTAGCGCTGGCATAAGCTTGAGAATGCAACCATTTTATATTCTCTTTAACATTAAAAATATATATAAAGAAACTCAAATTTTTACCTAGTGGTTAAAATGGTGAAATCCCCTCCGTCAAATCCTCATTACGACCCTAAGTTCCTAACTACCTCATACGGCGAAAAAAAAATCCTTAAATCAGAGATTATTTATCTTCCTTTGGAAATTAAGTGAAAAAGCAACACCCTGATTCTATAGTAACTTCTTTAAATAAATTCCCGTAGGACTTTTTTTGGATTTCACCACTTTTTCAGGAGCGCCGAAGGCAATTATTTGGCCACCACTCTGTCCACCTTCTGGACCGAGATCAATAAGCCAATCGGCTGTTTTTAGCACATCCAGGTTGTGTTCAATGACAACGACGGTATTGCCGTTGCCAACAAGGGTTTGCAGCACACGAAGGAGTTTGCGGATATCTTGAAAGTGCAGGCCGGTGGTTGGTTCATCAAGGATATAAAGAGTCTTACCGGTGCTGCGTTTGGCAAGCTCTTTGGCCAATTTAATCCGCTGAGCTTCTCCACCTGAGAGATGGGTCGCGGGCTGGCCGAGTTTAATATAGTCCAGGCCGACTTCAATAAGTGTGTCTAAAATTTTTGCAATTTGTGGTTGATTTTTAAAAAGTTCCCGCGCTTGCTCTACAGATAGATCTAATACATCTGCAATTGAATGGTCTTTAAATTTTATGCGCAAGGTTCCTTCATTAAAACGCTTAGTTTTGCATGTTTCACAGGGCACTAGAACATCGGCGAGAAAATGCATTTCTACTTTAATATGCCCATCACCTTCGCATACTTCGCAACGACCACCCTTAACATTAAAGGAGAAACGACCTTTTTTATAACCGAGGGCCTTTGCTTCAGGCACCATGGCAAAAAGGTCGCGGATAAGGTCAAAAGCTTTGGTATAGGTGGCGGGGTTACTGCGCGGAGTTTTCCCTATTGCCTTCTGGTCAATATTAATAACTTTATCGAGATAGTCTAGGCCCAAAATTTTTTCGTGTTCGCCCACTTCAATATCCGTATCGTGTAACATTTTACTTAAGGCCGGATAAAGAATTTGATTAATCAGAGACGATTTTCCCGCACCTGAGACACCACTAATACAGGTTAATAGGCCAACGGGTATTTTACAGTCAATATTCCTTAAATTATTCGCTTTCGCACCGATAATTTCGATCCAATCATTTCCGGGAACTCGTCTTGTTTCAGGTACCGCTATCTTCTCTTTTCCCGCCAAAAATTTGCCAGTCGTGGAACTTTTATTATTTTTAAGCTGAGTTGGAGTGCCTTGAGCGATAACCTGACCTCCTAAACGTCCTGCGCCTGGCCCAATATCAAGTATCCAGTCTGCGGACTCCATCGTTTCCTGATCGTGCTCCACAACGATGAGAGAGTTACCAATATCGCGCAGATGGCAGAGAGTATCTATGAGTTTTATATTATCTCTTTGGTGTAAACCTATTGAGGGTTCATCTAAAATATAAAGAACTCCTGTTAGTTCACTGCCAATTTGGGAAGCCAGTCGAATTCTCTGGGCCTCACCACCAGATAAAGTCGGACCACTGCGGTCGAGACTTAAATAATTTAACCCGACATTAATTAAAAACTCTAAACGAGTAGTGATTTCTTTAAGAAGTTCCCCCGAGATTAGTTTTTGATTGCCCACCAATTTAAGTTTCTTAAAAAAGGTATAGGCATCAAAAATACTAAAAGCGGTAACGTCATTAATGGATTTCTCTTTTATCAGAATAGAATTCACTGAAGGTTTAAGCCTTTGCCCATTGCAAACAGTACATGGCAAGGTCGATGTGTACTTGGCCACCCACGATTTGCGTCCTTGGGTTTGATGTTTCATATAAAGTCGCATCAATCTCGGGATGAGTCCTTCGTAATTAGCGTTCCAATGATACTCACCATTATCACCATCCCAAGAGAGGCTCAGCTCATACTTTGGATCTTCAGAGCCATTGAGTACTCGTTCTCTGATCGTCTTAGAGATTTTATTCCACGGTTTGTTTAAATCCAAACCCCAATCTTTTTCAAGAGCGTTAATTCGTGCCAACCCCCAACTCATCTCTTTTTTATTGCCAGCACGATCGAAATAATTATCCCATGGACGAACAGCTCCCTGGCCAATACTCAGTTTTGGATCGGTGATCAGTTTTTTTTCATCAATTGAAACGACACTACCGATACCATGGCAAGTGTCACACATACCATGAGGTGAGTTAAAAGAGAAAAGTTGTGGAATGAGTTCGGGAAAGGCATAACCACAACAAGTCCGAGCTTCACTCATGCGGATATCTTCACGATTTTCTACATGAACAATAAGCTGCCCTTTACCTACTTTTAAGGCCAACTCTAGACCATCCAGCAGTCGTTTTTCAAAAGCGGGATCTTTTTTCATCTTAAGACGGTCCACAACCACTTCTAAATTATGCTTTTTATTTTTTGCAAGCGACTGCACCTCTGAAATACTCTGAACGACTCCATCGATCCTGACACGAGAAAATGCATCGGCCTGAATACTTTGTAAAAGATCTTTAAATTCACCTTTTCTATTTTCTACCACAGGGGCCAATAATAAAAATTTTGTTCCCTCCGGTATTTTCAGAATTTGCTTGATCATATTTTGTGCGTCACCACGACCAACTTCCTTATTGCAAATATGACAATACTGCGTTCCCACTCTAGCAAAAAGTACCCGTAGATAATCATAGATTTCAGTAATTGTCCCCACTGTCGATCGAGGATTTTTGCTAGCAGACTTCTGCTCAATCGCGATGGTTGGCGAAAGCCCACGTATAGTATCGTATTTCGGTTTTTCCATTTGTCCTAAAAATTGGCGTGCATATGAGGAAAGCGATTCAACATAACGTCTTTGCCCTTCGGCATAAATCGTATCAAAGGCAAGTGAAGACTTCCCTGAACCCGACACTCCCGTAATAACCACAAGTTTTTTCTTTGGTATATCGACATCAATATTTTTTAAGTTATGTTCTCTCGCACCCACAACTTGAATACTATTAAATTCTTTAACGATAGATTTTACCGCTTTTTTTTGTGTCATCTATTGGCCTTTCTTTATTTAAGTATTGATTCTTTTTCGTTTTATATACAATTTTCTTAATTTAATCAAAGACTAGATTTTTCAAAAAGATTGGCCATCCCTTTAAACATCGATGCAAGAATTTTTGCCGATTCGCCACTGGCTTCAATTTTTAATGCCCCAGAAGGTGAATGCTCAACTTTAATATTTTCAAAAGCATTTATTAAACTTCCACTTGTTAGAGGGGCGTCAGAGATCTGATTTGCCACTGCATCCCCATCTTCCCTTTTTGTAAAGTCACCATCATCAATAACATCATCGCAAACACTGGTTGCTGCATCATCTATCTCGAAAGACTTCTCATCTTCTGCTTCTTCGATTGCTCCACGAGGCTCTACATTTAGGTCTTGAATTACATTCTGCACTTGCTTATAAAAATTAGCATCTTCATCAAAGACGACTTGATCCGCTTGATCATCAAAGAGTGCATCAAATACCGCCTTTTTTTGCCCTACCAATTTGGTGATACGCTCTTCAATACTATTATTAGTTATCAAATTAAAAACCTGAATAGGATGATCTTGACCAATACGATAAATACGCCCGATTCTCTGCTCTAAAACCGCTGGGTTCCAGGGCAACTCTAAATTTATACAAATTGTCGCTGCCTTTTGTAAATTGAGTCCAACTCCGCCTGCATCGGTGGCCAGGAAAACTCGAACGCTTGGGTCATCGTGAAAACGAACAATATTTTCTATTCTTCTGCGCTGACTTTCACCGCCAGTAAAAAAAACCGCCTCCATTTCCTGCTCTTTAAGAATATCCTGAATCGCCCAATGAGCAAGATGAAGCATACGCTTCCATTGACTGAACACCACTATTTTAATATTTTTTTGCGGTAACAATCCCTCTATTAGATTGCGAAACTCACCAAGCTTAGGGGAAGATAAATGAGGAATTCTTTTGGCCGGATTAAAATCATTCTTTAAGGATGGCCAAAGCTCTACATAATTATACTGCGCGAGAGCGTTACTAACAATCCTCATTTGTGTCAGATAGCTCATCAGTCGAATTCTCTCCTGTGGGTTTAACGGGCGTACTTTAGAAATGGCCACAAGCCGCGCTAATTTCCTCGCAATATCGTCGTGAATCTCCCTTTGTTCATCACTAAAAGGTAATAGCAAGGGTGTATCCGTGCGAGGTGGTAAATCTTTCAACACCTCAGAACGAATTCGCCTTAAAAAGTAAGGAGAAATTCGTTGACGTAACAGATCCAGACCCTGGACCCCCTTGGGACCAGAACCTTCGCCATCCCCCTCAATTTTTAGCTCTGAATCGAGACGCCAAGTGGGGCCTATTGCGGAGTCATTTATCCAATCCATTAAAGAAGACAGCTCTTGAATGCGATTTTCCATTGGAGTCCCAGTTAAAATCATACGAAAAGGCGGCCTTAATGACTTAACCGCTTGAGCAGTTTGGGTAGCATAATTCTTAATTCTTTGCGCCTCATCTAAGATGATAGCGTCTGGAGCAAGTTTTAAAAGTTCATCGAGATCCCTTAATAACAATTCATAATTCAAAATAAAAACTTTTGCCTTGCTCTGGTAAGCTTTCATACGTTCGCTGGGATTCCCTTCTATTATCTTTATGTCTCTACTGTAGACCTGATGCCATTCATGCATCCATTGTGCCTTCAAAGCCGCTGGACATATAATAATAACTTTTCGTACGATTTTATTTTGCAATAAAGCCTCCGCCCAAGCTATCCCTTGAATAGTTTTACCAAGGCCCATATCATCACCAAGCAAGAATTTTCCACATTCCAAAGCTTTGCAAACTCCTTCCTTTTGATAATGATAAAGCTCTATCTTAAAATTTTTAAAGGCAGCAACAAGTTCCTTTTTCCTCTTTTGGTAGATTATTGGCCAGTGAAGAGCTTCAATTTCTTTATTAAGGAGGGGCATTATAACGGGGTCAACCCAAATACTCCTGCTAGTACGAACAATGGCCTTTTTTAATTCTTGCAACCTTTTAGACTTCAGCTCTAAATTATCAGCGCCTTTTTTTAACACCTGTCCCGCGCCATTCCCAGTGGAAGGTTTAAAAAAACCTGCTAATTTTTCATGTCTTTTTTGCCTTTCCAAACCCGTACGAAATAATTGAATACCATCGACAGGATTCACCAGTTTTTTTAACCCCGTCTGTGGCAGCCAACACAGACTTGGGCGATCTGGCACGACTTTTACCCGTAGAAACTTTTTACGCCGTTTTTCATTTTGATAAAAATAATTAAAAATTGTTGCTAAATGCTTGCAAAATCGTAGCGTATTTTTTTGAAAATCCTTACAAGAACAACTACCACTAATACCATCATTACTAGACAGAAGAATATCATAAGACAAAACTCCCTGCCCCTTGCGGCGAACTTTATAATGGCCAATTATTTCTCTTTGCGAGGGCTTAGCGGCAATTGAGAGTTCTTCCTTTTTAGAGGACTTTATGCGATTTAAAAGAGCTTCCATACCAGCAACTTTAACCCCAAAGCGAGCTTCCCCATAAATAGCACATAAATGATGAACAAGAATATCAGCAGAAATGTCTACTCTAGCTGATATGGCCATATCCTGAAGCGCCCAAAATGCTTGCTGTTCTTCAATCGTCTTAAAAAAGCTTTTATCTTCATCAAATTTTTCAGAGGTGATTTCCAAATTTAAACGATATTTGTGATTTAGCCAAGCCGGACCTTTTTTCAGTATTTTTTTTAAGTTGCCAGTTTTTTTCTTGCGACCAATTCCATGTAATAATGAGAGAACCATCGCTAAATTATAAGGATTCTTTTCAGCTACCCTATCATCTTTAGCTAAAATTAATTGGCCATCCCTCGTGAGTTTTCCAGCACCCGCTATAATCTTTTCTCGATGATTAACTTCACCAGTAAAGCCTCCATGCTCATCGAGTCCAGTTAGAACAACTCTATTTTGCGATAATAGTGAACTCGCCAAGCGAAAATCAGCTTGTGATATCTTTCGCGTATATTCATCTACATCCAACTGATCGGCCATTTCCTCTTTTAATAGCTCGTAAATATATTCAGATTGATTCTCAAGCATACGCCTTCCTATTTGTTGATTTCACTATATAATTTTTCGTTTTATATACAATTTTATTAACTTAATCAAAGACAGTATTGTGCATAATGAATGGCAAAAATAAATCAGCAAAGACACGACGTCAAAATAGCTTGGTGCGCTCACATAGTGCAAAAAAGGTAATTCGCATTGCAGCTTTCCCAGCTCCATCGCTAATGTCAGAATAGCTAAACTTAAAGGAGTTTCACTTGAATAATTTATTAATACTTTTATTTTTATCTTTTACCCTCAATTCTTACGCCGGAGCGGGGGCCAAAAAAAATTCCTTCGACTCTGTTAAAATTAAAACTCAAAAAGTCGCCGGTGGCGTCTATATACTAAAGGGGGCAGGAGGAAATATCGCTATTAGTGCAGGTAAAGATGGCATATTAATGGTTGATTCTCAATTTTCTCCCCTCAACAAAAAAATAAAAAAAGCCATAACTAAAATTCAAAAGGGAAAGGTAGATTTTTTAATAAACACCCACTGGCATGGTGACCATACTGGAGGAAATTCTCATTTCTCTAAAAATGCCCATATACTAGCACAAGAAAATGTCCGCACCCGCTTAGCGAGAGACCAGATTCATGGCCTGACAGGAAAAGTAGTCAAGGCCATTCATAAAAAAGGTCTTCCCAATATTACTTTTAAAAACTCTATTAAGATTTATTTCAACGATGAAGAAATTGAAATTATTCATTTCAGAAAAGGCCATACCGACGGCGACTCAATCGTTTTGTTCAAAAAATCTAAAGTTGCACATTTAGGTGACCACTTTTTTAATTTTAGCTTCCCTTTTATCGACTCTAAAAATGGTGGAAATATTTTTCAATATCATGCCAATGTAAAAGAAATGTTAAAATTAATTCCCGCCAATTATAAAATTATTCCTGGTCATGGTACACTCGCCAACATCGCGGACTTAAAGAATTATGAGACCATGCTGGAAAACACCATTGACCATGTAAGAACGGAAAAAAATAATGGTAAAACCTTAATTGATATTCAAAAACGCGGGGTCGGAAAAAAGTACAAACCGCTTGGACAAGGATTTATAAAAGAGGAGAAATGGATCGAATTTATTTATAATGCCCTATAAGTTTGTAGTCTTGTTTCACGATAATACTAACGACCCTTTCACCTCTCTACTACTTGATCTCGTCTAATAAACCACTACGATTGACCAACTTAGCACTCATCTATATGACAACCGGGTTTGAATTATACAATATTTTTAAATAATTTAGAAAAAGAGTTATACATGCCTGATTTTGGGATCTCACTATATAAATATGGCGAGTTAATTCCTGAACAAAAACTCGCTACGCTCGGATTTAAGAATATATTAACCCGTACTGCCCTAACTTCTTTTTGTTTGGCGATCTGAATATTCCCAGATCGGCCCTGCTATTTTTGCACGGTAGTGCAGGACTCTCTGCCGTGAAATCATGGGAAAGAAAATTGTCAGCGCTGGCGCGGACAATGGAGCGAGCGCGCACTGGGGTGAGAAGTTTTCTTGCTCGG
>Ga0316206_1002025_pt1 | contig 15032 bp, 10 predicted proteins | sample 6monthpyrite_MG_FD_204942 | JGI IMG/M metagenome (GOLD analysis project Ga0316206, IMG submission 204942) | Microbial mat bacterial communities from mineral coupon in-situ incubated in ocean water Damariscotta River, Maine, United States -... | ecosystem: Environmental > Aquatic > Marine >...
ATTCAATTAAGGGTCATTCTATGTTAGATAAAGTTGTTATTGCCAATCGTGGCGAAATTGCATTAAGAATATTACGTGCTTGTAAAGAATTGGGTATTAAAACCGTAGCGGTTTACTCAACAGCTGATAAAAATTTAAAGCACGTATTATTAGCAGATGAAACTGTATGTATCGGTAAAGCAGCAGCCACCGATAGTTATTTAAACGTGCCGGCTATTATCACCGCAGCAGAAATTACTAATGCGGTTGCTATACATCCGGGCTATGGCTTTTTAGCTGAAAATGCTGACTTTGCCGAGCAAGTTGAACAGTCGGGCTTTACTTTTATTGGTCCGCGGGCAGAAAGTATTCGTCTAATGGGCGATAAAGTATCGGCGATTAGAGCCATGAAAGCTGCTGGTGTACCCTGCGTGCCCGGTTCAGATGGGCCATTAACCAGTGATAATGCGGCTAATTTAGCACACGCTAAACGCATCGGCTATCCCGTGATTATCAAAGCCTCTGGTGGTGGTGGTGGCCGAGGAATGCGCGTGGTTCGTAAAGAAGAAAACTTATTAGAATCCATTCAACTTACTCAAACTGAAGCCCGGGCGGCTTTTGGTAATGAAATGGTTTATATGGAAAAGTTTCTTGAGAATCCTCGCCATGTTGAAATCCAAATTTTAGCCGACGGACAAGGTGGTGCCATTCATTTAGGTGAACGCGACTGTTCAATGCAGCGTCGCCATCAAAAAGTAGTGGAAGAAGCACCAGCACCGGGTATTACTCCAGAAATGCGTAAGCAAATTGGTGAACGTTGCTGTAGAGCTTGTGTTGAAATTAATTATCGTGGTGCGGGTACATTTGAATTTTTGTATGAAAATGGCGAATTTTACTTCATTGAAATGAACACCCGGATTCAAGTAGAACATCCAGTAACTGAAATGATCACCGGTGTTGATTTGATCAAAGAACAGCTACGTATCGCTGCCGGTCAACCTCTGTCATACACTCAAGATGATATCAAAATTAGCGGACATGCCATTGAATGCAGGATCAATGCGGAAGACCCTCGCACCTTTATTCCGTCACCAGGAAAAATTTCACGCTTTCATCCACCAGGTGGCTTAGGTGTACGTTGGGATTCACATATTTATGCTGACTATTCTGTACCGCCTTATTATGATTCAATGATTGGTAAGTTAATCACTTATGGTGATAATCGTGATGTAGCCATTGCTAGAATGCGTAATGCTTTAAATGAACTAGTGATTGATGGCATCAAAACCAATATCATGCTACATAAAGATATTTTAGCCGATAAAGGTTTTGTTAATGGCGGTGCCAACATTCACTACCTAGAGCAAAAACTTGCTGAGTTGGAATAGTCACGCAAATAAATAAGCTTTGTTAAACCAAATGCCAATCGATTGATTGGCATTTTTCATCACCAATTTAAATTAAGTACTCCGGCTACAGACTTAACAATAGAAAGAATATTACGTCTTGAAGTTATTTTTCGATATTTATTGATTATCTAATAAACATCTATTATGATTCGCCACCATTATTTTTAACTCGTATGGTGCTAGGCAAATGACCTAGTGGCGATACGGCCTTAACCGAGGTTCCTATGAAAGACGGCATCCATCCAGCGTATAACAAAATCACGGCAACGTGTTCTTGTGGTAACGTTATTGAAACAAACTCAACTTTAAACCGCAACCTAAACCTAGACGTTTGCTCAGCTTGTCACCCTTTTTATACAGGTAAACAAAAAGCAACTGAAACAGGTGGTCGCGTTGATAAATTCAACAAACGTTTCGGTGCATTGGCGAAGAAGTAAGCTTCTAATCTATGTTCCTAAAAGCGCCTATTGGCGCTTTTTTTATGCTTTATTAAAAATAACGTTCTTCACTTCATAAAATATTTTTAGCTCAATTAAACCCTTTTCCGGCATACTGCATCTAATCTTTCAAACCAACAAGATGAGTATGCTTTTTGAGCCAAGATCATGTCACCTCTACGTTTGAACAAGAGCAGGAACAACGCTGGATACAGCTTGCCCAAGCAGGTGATCAACAAGCATTTTTTGCACTTTATCAGTTACATCATAAAAAAGTTTACGCACTTTGCTGGCGCTTGCTTGCTGACAAAGATAGCGCGGAAGATGTATGCCAAGAAGTGTTTATTCAAGTTTGGCAGAATTTAACAAAATTTCGCGGTGACAGTAAATTTAGTACTTGGTTACATAGTGTGACGAGCAATTGCGCTTTAAGCCATTTAAGAAAACAAAAACATTGGTTAAAACGAATATTCAATAGTGAAGACGTACTCGCCATACAAAGCGCTAGCGAATCTGATGAGCCTGTTTATATCGGCAGTAAACAGGCTCATCAGTTAGATCAACACATTGCAAAACTACCAGAGCGGGCACGTGTTGTATTTGTCCTTTTCGCTATTGAAGGTTATCGACATGAGGAAATTAGTCAGAAATTGAATATGGCGGTAGGCACCAGTAAAGCCCAGTATCATCGAGCAAAGTCATTATTAAGAGCGTGGTTAGCAGTATGAAACCTTCAATCAGTGAACAACAGTTGCAACAACAAGTCGCTACTTTACCCACAGAAATCGAACCACAAAGAGACTTATGGTTAGGTATAGAGAAGGCGATTAATCACCCGTCAGTTCCAAACTCGAATCGACGAAACAGCTACCAACCAACCCTAACATGGGCAGCGGCAATTATCCTCGCCATATTTAGTTCATGGTATGTATGGTCACCTAACCCCACGGCTTCTACACCCAGTATTGCACAAATAATGCGACAAACTTTTGAGCAGCAAAAACAGGGGTTGCTCACCAGTTATGGCCAAGCCAATACGCAATTATTGCCTAATCTTATGCAACAACAGCTTAAAGAATTAGAAAGTGCACAACATACCATTTTGAACGCCTTAAAAACCCAGCCTCAAAATGCTGATTTATTAAATTTACTCCGTTTTACCCAACAACAAGAACTAAAACTTTTAGCTCAGCTGTATCAACCCACATGGCAAAAAATATAGAGGTTAATAATGAATAGTATCCAAACAATAGTCGTTGCGCTAATCACTAGCATCAGCTTACCAGTATTTGCCACTCAAAAAGTGGATAAACAACTACCGGCTACAGCCAATAATAATATTGAAATAGAAAATGTACGTGGCGTTATCAACATTCATGGCTGGGATAAAGCGCAAGTTTCGGTAGTCGGGACGCTTGATCCACAAACAGAAAAATTTATCTTTGAACAACAAGGTAATAGCATAGTGATCAAAATAAAAACGCCGAGTAACATCGACCGTGGTAACTATTTTGAAAAACAACTAATGCATGACGAACCAGGCTCTAATTTAACCATCAATGTTCCAGCTAAAGCGAAATTAAGTTTTAATGGGATATCAACGAATATTATCGTCAATAATTTACAGCAACGTACCGACATTAACACGGTAAGCGGTACGATAAAGGCAACTAACTTAGGCAATACAGTTAATCTCAATAGCGTCAGTGGAGATATTACTAGCACCCAATTAACCGGTAAAATCAACTTGTCTACTGTTAGTGGCGATATTGAAGATCAACAATCAACTGGACGCTTATCACTACAATCCGTTAGTGGTAGTGTTAATAGCAATTCTACTGCAACCGAAGTGCGCGCCCATTCAGTTAGTGGAGTCATTAAACTGAATCTGGCCAAACTTGACTCCTTAGAACTAGACACGGTTAGCGATAATGCTAGCGCTAATTTCACCTTAAATGAGCACGGTTCGATAAAAGCGTCCAGTGTCAGCGGTGATATCAGTTTGAATTTTACTAAAGATGTGCAAGCTAGCTTTCGTTTAACCAGTAATGTTGGCGGCCGAATCATCAATCAACTCACCAAAGATAAAGCAATTGAGGCAAAATATGGTCCAGGTTCAAAACTACAATTTGATACTGGCAATGCCAATGGTACAGTCAATGTTGCTACCGTTAGCGGTAATATTGAAGTTAAACATAACTAAACTAGTTAACTTAACCTCAACTCGATGTTTAAACTCCACCAACATTGTTGCTAATTTGAGGCCAATGTTGGTGTCGGTTAAATAAACCAATATTTGTCGTTTTGCTAAATTCGATAATCTGCTACATTAAGCTAAGTTTTTTCACCCCATTCTGGTAATGATTCATGGCTGAGCAACAACCGCCAAAATTTACAAATAAAAAACCGTACGGTAATGCCAATCAAGCATATAAAAAAGATAAACAGGTAGATAATTTACGCGTTCCGCCACATTCGTTAGAAGCTGAACAATCGGTATTAGGCGGACTACTACTCGATAGCCAAATGTGGGATCGCGTTAGTGAAAAAGTAGTCAGCCAAGATTTTTACAGCCGCGCTCATCGTATTATTTTTGACGGTATTGCTGTTTTAATTGAATCGGGTGAACCAGTAGATCTAATCACTCTTTCAGAAGCGCTTGAAAATGCTCAAAAATTAGATGACGCCGGTGGGTTTGTTTATCTTGCTGAGATGATGAAAAATACCCCAAGCGCCGCCAATATTGTTGCCTATGCGGGCATAGTACGAGAGCGCGCGGTAACGCGAGAAATGATCGCCGTTGCCCATGATATTGCCGAGGCAGGATTTGATCCCCAGGGTCGTGACAGCTCAGAATTGTTAGATTATGCCGAAACACGCGTTTTTAATATTGCTGAACAACGAGCGAGCAAATCGGAAGGGCCTGAAAATATTCATCACGTACTAGAAAAAACGGTCGACCGTATTGAAAAACTATACCAAACACCACACGACGGCATTACTGGTGTTTCATCTGGTTTTAGCGATTTAGATAAAATGACTGCTGGCTTTCAGTCATCTGATTTAATTATTGTTGCAGCGCGACCATCAATGGGTAAAACCACGTTTGCCATGAACTTAATTGAAAACGCCGCCATGACCGAAGATAAACCGGCACTGATCTTCAGTTTAGAAATGCCGTCAGAACAAATTATGATGCGGATGCTCGCCTCATTAGGTCGCATCGATCAAACCAAAATAAGAACCGGCCAACTCGATGATGAAGATTGGGCACGGTTATCATCAACCATGGGCTTATTGCTTGAAAAAGGTAAAATGTTTATTGATGATGCCGCTGGCTTAACCCCAACCGAATTACGTTCACGCGCCCGTCGAGTAGCGCGCGATAATGGGGGTTTAAGTATGATCATGGTGGATTATTTACAACTAATGCGCGTACCAGCGTTAAGTGAGAACCGCACCTTAGAAATTTCAGAAATATCGCGCTCACTCAAAGCATTAGCAAAAGAATTGCAAGTGCCCGTGATAGCCCTATCACAGCTAAATCGTAGCTTAGAAGGACGCTCAGATAAACGCCCGATGAACTCCGATTTACGTGAATCAGGAGCCATTGAGCAAGATGCCGATTTAATCATGTTTATTTATCGTGACGAGGTATATAACAATGATTCAGAAGATAAAGGCACCGCTGAAATTATTATCGGCAAACAGCGTAATGGTCCAATTGGCCGCGTTAGATTAACCTTCCAAGGTAAATATTCACGCTTTGATAATTACGCTGGTCCACTCTCAATTGCCCAAGAATAATCAGATGACTTTACGCACCGCCACTGCCATTATTAATCGACAAGCGTTAGTTGATAATTATCAGACGATCAAACAATTAGCGCCGAACAGTCAAATATTGGCAATCTTAAAAGCCAATGCTTATGGTCACGGCTTAGAGCGAATTGCCAGCGCCCTACCCTTTGCCGACGCATTTGGAGTGGCTCGAATTGAAGAAGCGCTAGCATTACGGGCATGCGGCATTGTCGCCCCAATTGTGTTACTCGAAGGTTTTTTTGCCGCCGAAGACTTGCCGATACTCGCGGTTAATAATCTACAAACTATTATTCACAATGAAGCGCAATTAACCATTTTATGTCAAGCATCGCTCGCTAAACCACTCAAAGTGTGGCTTAAAATTGACAGCGGTATGCATCGACTTGGTATTGACCCTGCACAATTTACCCATTTTTATCAAACCTTACAACAATCCAACAATGTTGCCGATGATATCGTGTTAATGAGCCACCTCGCATGTGCCGACAACCCTTATAGTGAACAAACACAGCACCAAATTGCATTATTTACCGAGCTAACACACCATCATAACGAACCAAAATCGCTCGCAAACTCTGCCGGCATTTGTGCTTGGCCAAGCAGTCATTTTGATTGGATACGTCCTGGATTAATGCTGTATGGCGTATCGCCCATGCAAACCACAGCCGATTCTCCCTGCATTACACTAACACCGGTAATGACCATGCAGTCAAGCCTAATTGCCATTCGCAAAATTGCTGCCAATGAACCAGTAGGATATGGGGCGACGTGGCGCAGTAGCAAAGCAACCACCATCGGGGTAATCGCGATTGGCTATGGCGATGGCTACCCAAGACACGCCATAAATGGTACGCCAGTACTAATTAATGGCCGTCGAGTGCCGTTAGTTGGGCGCGTATCAATGGACATGATCACCGTTGATTTAGGCGAACAGAGCCAAGATAGCCTTGGCGACATAGTAATTTTATGGGGTGAACAATTACCCATTGAAGAAATTGCCACCTGTGCCACCACTATTCCCTATGAAATATTGTGTAATATTACTCGACGCGTAAAAGTAAATATTGTTGAGCCAATGATTAATGATACCAACCCATAGTAATAAACAACCAACCAACGCTATTCAGCTTTGCACATCAATTGTGCATTAAAGACTTTTCACTGTGCAATAGTCTATTTTTCTCTACCTTCTTAGATGTTAACTTTATGATAATTATATAAAATAAATATTGGCCTTGGCTTTGCAAAGCACTCATCAACATTAATGTCGTTACATTCTAGCTAACTTAAGGAGACGTTCGATGAGTTCCACAGCAGGCTTCAAGCTTTGGTCTTTTTCAGGAAAAATTAAAATTCTGCATTTAAGCTGGATAGCGTTTTTTATTACTTTCATGACATGGTTTAACCATGCGCCATTATTGGCTGTTATTGGCCATAGTTTAAACTTAACGAATAGTGAAATAAAAACCTTATTAATCCTCAATGTTGCCTTAACCATTCCTGCTCGAGTGATCATCGGTATGTTAACCGACAAATATGGTCCCCGCTTAACCTATGCATTGATCTTAGCGAGTTGCAGTGTGCCTTGCTTTATGTTTTCACTTGCTCATAATTTTGAACAAGCCGCGCTCTCGCGTTTTCTATTAGGTTTTATTGGCGCTGGCTTTGTAGTTGGAATTCGTTTGATTAGTGAATGGTTCCCTGCCAATGAGCTTGGCACCGCAGAAGGAATTTACGGTGGTTGGGGTAATTTTGGTTCGGCAGCTGCCGCCATGAGTTTACCGACCTTAGCTGTAATATTTGGGGGTGAAGATGGTTGGCGTTATGCCGTTGCACTTACTGGTGTGATCAGTTTATTGTTTAGTGTAATCTGGTATACCAATGTCAGTGATACCCCTAAGGGTTCAACCTATTTTAAACCCAAAAAATCAGGTGCTATGGAAGTAACTAGTAAAGCTGATTTGTTGTTGCTGATCCTTATGAAAATACCTATGTATGCGGCTTTAGCATTACTGGTGTGGAAGTTATCAAGCCAAGGTGTTTCATTATTATCAACTCAATACAGCTTTCTGGCTTATGGCGCATTAAGCTTATTGTTTGTTTTGGAACTAAAACAAACAATTCACATTAATGGTCATTTATTTAAGCAACCAGTTGCTCGAATACATAGGTATAAATTCAAACAAGTAGCAGTGCTCAATGTGCTGTATTTCGCCACCTTCGGTTCTGAATTAGCAGTGGTGTCTATGTTACCATTGTTTTTTGCAGATGTTTTTCACCTTAAGATGGTTACTGCGGGTTTACTCGCGTCTCTGTATGCTTTTATGAATTTGATGTCACGTCCCGGTGGCGGCTGGCTCAGCGATAATTTTGGTCGTAAAAAAACCTTACTAATTTTAACCGCTGGATTAGCACTTGGTTATTTAGCTATGTCTGCGATTGACAGCTCATGGTCACTAACATTGGCAGTTGTTACCGCAATGGCTTGCTCGTTTTTTGTGCAAGCCGGTGAGGGGGCTGTATTTGCTGCGGTGCCTTTGATCAAACGGCGACTGACTGGACAAATAGCAGGAATGACAGGAGCTTATGGCAACGTTGGCGCAGTGGTTTATTTAACCGTTCTATCTATGGTTAGTTATCAGCAGTTCTTTTTGGTCATTGCTGGCACCGCAGTGCTCGGATTTTTGGTGTTATTAATGATGGAAGAACCACGAGGCACCATCACCGAAGTGCGTGAAGATGGTTCTATTGAATTAATTTATGTTAGCTAACACCAAAGACTTAGCACATAATAGCGAGGAAACTAACCGAGTTATTAGAGTAGATCAACAATTACAATTAGCCGTTGGTGGTTACTCCAGTGCAGGACAAAAATTCGAAAACCAAGACGCTTTTGCGGCATACATTCCACAAGGCTATGAACTCAACACCAAAGGGGCAGTAGTAGCACTCGCCGATGGTGTTTCCCATGCAGAACAGGCAGCACAAGCGGCACAATTATCGGTTACCCAATTTATTCAAGAGTATTACGCTACACCCGATACTTGGTCAACCAAACACTCAGCAGCAAAAGTTTTAAATAGTTTAAATCAATGGCTTTATTCACAAGGAGGGCTGTGCGAAAGTAGTGTTTTTACTGAACCAAAAGCCCAATGGCTCACTACCTTTTCAGCCTTAATTGTTAAATCAACTACAGGTTATATGTTTCATGCTGGTGACTCACGAATTAGCCAATATCGCGCTGGCCAAGTAATCTCCCTCTCTCGCGATCACAACCTGCGTCATGCGCAAAGCAAAGCAGTATTAACACGAGCTCTTGGCGCCGATTCACATTTAGAAATCGATGTACGTCAAATCGCCTTGCAAACAGCTGATGTTTATCTACTCAGTTGTGATGGGCTACATGACTTTGTTTCCAACAAGCAATTAGCACAATTGCTCGCCAAACTTCCACCAAATCCAAGTACCACAGCACTAGAGTTATGCAGCAATAACATAGTAGCGCAAGCATTGGCCAATGGCAGTAATGATAATATAACTTGTTTATTGCTATCCGTGCACCAAATCCCCAACTTAAATCAAGATGAAATCAGTGAACTGCTACTGAGTAAATCGATCCCTCCGGCATTAAAAATTGGACAAATGATCGACGGGTACAAGGTATTAAACATTTTACATGCTAGCACTCGCTCTCATCTATATTTAGTTAAACACGCTAAACAAGCACAACCTGTGGTGTTAAAAGCGCCCTCACAAAATTTTGCCGATGATGCACTCTATTTACAAAGTTTTATACGCGAAGCTTGGCTCGGTGCACGAATCTCTCACCCTAATGTGATGCGCATTGCTAACGCTAATGATAGTTGCTTCTTATATCACATCGGTGAATACATCGAAGGACAAACACTCAGTTCATGGATGCAGGAATACCCAAAGCCAACACTACACCAAGTACTACAGATCATCGGTCAAATTGTCTCGGCACTACGTATGTTTCAGCGTTTAGAATTAGTGCATCGAGATCTTAAGCCTGACAATATCATGATCGACCAATATCGGCAGATCAAATTAATTGATTACGGTACCGTTTGGATTGCTGCGCTAGATGAGCAACTCTCTATTGAGGAAACAGTACCGCAAGGCTCACTTAATTATATTGCGCCTGAAACATTACTAACCATGACCAGCACGCACCAAAGTGATTTGTTTTCTCTGGGAGTAATTTGCTATGAGATGCTTACTGGTGAACTCCCTTACAAACCGATGAAACGAGCCGAAGTTACGTTCAAACAATATCAGCAATGGCAATATCGCTCAGCTAAACAATTTCGTCCAGACCTGCCTGTATGGATAGACATAACCTTACAACAAGCTACCAGAGCCGATCCACAGAAGCGTTATCAAGCTTATTCAGAATTACTGACCGATTTAACTAAACCCAATGTCACGGCATTAGCCGCTTATCAACAACAGCCATTGTTACAACGTGAGCCAGTAAAGTTTTGGCAAATGGTAAGTTTACTGCTCACCATCGCGCTACTTGTTAGCTTATTCGTTTAAAATTCAGCGCACTTTTTTTGTGCATTTAGTACTAATAACAGTGCAACACTATCTACAAAATAGACCATAAAATAACACAACAAACTGAAATATATCATTTTTTTATCTTGGCATTCGCTTTGCTCTAACATATTAATTATTTCAGTTAGGTAATACCAACGCGCCAGTCAACAACACCGGTCTTGGTTAGTTCGAGAGGTTTAAGTATGAATGCAGTACATCAATACCATGCAAGCACTAAAGTGGTAGTAGTCGGCAATGGCATGGTTGGCCATCATTTTGTTGAGCAATTAGCTCAATCAACTTCATTTGAAATTACCGTGCTTTGTGCAGAGCCAAGACTAGCGTACGATAGAGTACATCTTTCAGAATTTTTTGGCGGAAAAACGGCGGAAGATCTAGCACTAACCACCGAGCAGCAATACCAAACCCTTGGCGTAAACACTGTGCTAAACGCTAAAGTGGTGGCCATTGATAAAAGTGCCCAAACAGTGACTACCGCACAAGGTGAGCGTTACTATTATGACAAATTAGTTCTGGCGACTGGCTCTTATCCATTTGTACCCCCCATTCCCGGCAAAGAACGTAATCATTGTTTTGTGTATCGCACCATTGAAGATTTAGTGGCCATTCAAGCCTCTGCAAAACAGGGAAAAATTGGCGTCGTCGTGGGCGGCGGTTTACTTGGTCTAGAAGCAGCTAATGCGTTAAAACAACTTGGTTTAGAGACACATGTGGTGGAGTTTGCACCGCAATTGATGGGAGTGCAACTAGACTCAGCCGGTGGTCGATTATTGCGTAGTATGATCGAACAACTCGGCGTTACGGTACATACTCAAAAAGTCACAAAGCAAGTTATTGAGGGTGAACAATGTGTCCATCGAATGGAGTTTGCCGATGGTAGTCATTTAGAAACCGATGTCATTTTATTCTCAGCCGGCATTCGACCAAACGACAATTTAGCGCGCGAGTATGATATAAAAATTGGTGAGCGTGGTGGCATAGTGATCGATAACAACTGCCTAACCTCGTCAACTAATATTTATGCAATTGGCGAATGCGCGCTGTGGCAAAATTTTATCTTCGGTTTAGTCGCGCCAGGTTATCACATGGCTAAAGTAGCCGCTGATCATCTTAAAGGCATTGCCAACGAATTTACTGGTGCAGATATGAGTACTAAGTTAAAACTAATGGGCGTCGAGGTCGGCTCGATTGGAGACGCACATGGAAAAACCGCTGGTGCGCTAACTTATACTTATGAAAACCAACCCAAGCAAGTGTATAAAAAAATGGTAGTCAGTGCTGACAGAACACAACTATTGGGTGCTGTGTTGGTTGGTGACACTAGCGATTATGACAACTTGTTACAATACGCACTCAATCGCCTAACACTGCCCAATGCACCAGAAACCCTAATTTTACCCACAGGTGATGGTGAAAAAGCTATGCTTGGTGCTGATATGTTGCCAAATAGTGCGATTATTTGCTCCTGCCATAATGTTAACAAAGGCGACATTATTAGTGTAATTGACCAGGGCGCCACCGAAATTGCCGCTGTAAAATCTTGTACTAAAGCCAGCACCGGCTGCGGAGGTTGTGCCGCATTGCTAAAAAATGTATTCGATACTGAGCTAAGCCATCGTGGCTTAGCAGTAAATAAAAATTTATGTGCGCACTTCGCCTATAGTCGCACAGAATTATTTCATATCATCAAAGCCGAGCAAATCCGCACATTTGAGCAACTAATCAAACAGCATGGCAGTGGCTTAGGCTGTGAAATTTGTAAACCAGCGGTTGGCTCGATTCTCGCGTCAACATGGAATGACTATATTCTGCAAAAAGATCATGTATCGCTACAAGACACTAACGACACTTATTTAGCTAATATGCAAAAAGATGGCACTTACTCTGTAGTGCCACGTGTCGCCGGTGGTGAAATTACCCCAGACAAACTCATTGCCATTGGCGCAGTCGCTAAAGATTACAATTTATATACTAAGATCACTGGTGGTCAGCGCATCGATCTGTTTGGTGCTCGACTAGAACAATTACCTCGTATTTGGCAACGGTTAATCGATGCGGGTATGGAAACCGGCCACGCCTATGGTAAATCAGTGCGCACTGTGAAATCGTGTGTGGGAAGTACTTGGTGCCGGTATGGTATGAAAGATAGTACTAGTATGGCGATTTTTATTGAAAATCGTTATAAAGGCTTACGCTCTCCACACAAATTAAAATTTGCGGTGTCAGGTTGTACCCGCGAATGTGCCGAAGCACAAAGTAAAGATATTGGCGTGATCGCCACCGACCAAGGTTGGAATTTATACGTCAGTGGTAATGGTGGTATGAAACCACGCCATGCTGATTTATTTGCCACTGACCTTGATGACGATACCCTGATCCAATATATCGACCGTTTTTTAATGTTCTACATTCGTATGGCTGATCGCCTGCAACGCACCTCTGTTTGGCTGGAATCATTAGAGGGCGGCTTAGATTATTTAAAATCAGTGATCATTGACGATCACCTTGGCATCAACACCGAATTAGAGTCACAAATGGCAAATATCATTGCTAGTTATCAGTGCGAGTGGAAAACCACCATTGAAAACCCAGACGCACTTAAACGTTTTCGTCAATTTGTTAATTCAGATAAAACTGATAGCAATATTCAATTTGTCACCGAACGTGCGCAAATTCGTCCAGCCACAGCGGTAGAGAAACAAATAGCACAAACCATTGCCATTCAAAAGACTACCGAAACAATTTAAGGATCACACTATGTCAGCAGCTAAACCTTGGATCACCATTTGCCATCATACCGACTTAGTCCATCAATCAGGGGTTTGTGCGTTATTAACCGACGCACACAGCACACAAGAAAAACAAATAGCCCTGTTTCACATTGCTCAGGATCAAGTATATGCCATTGAAAACTGGGACCCGATTGGTGAAGCCAATGTACTATCTCGCGGTTTAGTTGGCGAACAACAAGGAGAGTTTTTTGTTGCCTCTCCGTTATTTAAACATCGTTTTTCACTCACCAGTGGTCGTTGCTTAGATGATGTATCATTACAAGTATCTCGCTATACAACACGTATGAACGACGGTTTTGTACAAGTACAGGCCAGTGCTTAACATGCAAAAAAAACCGAATGCTTTAATCGCGGTAACTGAACTCAATCAAGTTGTGCCTACGCAATTGATAAAAACCACTTGCCCTTATTGCGGTGTGGGTTGCGGTATAGATGTTACTGTGCAGCACCAACAAACCACAGCATTATCTGGCACGCCTGAGCATCCAGCCAACTTTGGTCGACTGTGTATTAAAGGCAGCAATTTATTAGCCACTACGGACTTAGAAGGCCGCTTGTTACAACCACAAATTGGCCACCAAAACGCGACTTGGGACGAGGCAATTCAACTAGTTGCCGATAAATTTACAGCAGCCGTAGCCGAATATGGTGCAGAAAGTGTGGCATTTTATGTATCTGGTCAGTTACTCACCGAAGATTACTATGTTGCCAATAAATTAATGAAAGGCTATTTAGGCAGTGCGAATATCGACACTAACTCGCGACTGTGTATGTCATCCGCAGTTGCCGCCTATCAACGAGCATTTGGCGAAGATATTGTGCCGTGCGATTATCGTGATTTGGAACAAAGCGAATTAATTGTACTGATTGGCTCAAATGCGGCATGGACTCATCCGGTATTATTTCAACGTATTGAGCGAGCGAAGAAAATCAATCCGCATCTGAAGCTGGTGCTCATCGACCCCCGACGTACCGCCAGTGCTGAATTGGTCGATTTACATTTAGCACTCAAACCAGGTACTGATGCTATGCTGTTTAATGGTTTACTAAACTATTTATCCGAACAAAATGCTTTAGATGAAGAATTTATTCTAGCTCATACAAATAATTTCGAAGCCTGTTTAGCCGCAGCACAAACATTTGATATAGCCAGTACTGCAAGTGTTTGCGAGCTAAATGAATTAAAGTTACTGACGTTTTTTCAATGGTTTAGCAAAACTAAAACCAGTGTTAGCTTTTATTCACAAGGAATTAATCAATCTAGCTCGGGCACCGATAAAAATAATGCCATTATTAACTGTCACTTGGCCACCGGTAAAATTGGCAAAACGGGCTGTGGACCGTTTTCTATCACTGGGCAACCAAATGCCATGGGTGGCCGCGAAGTGGGTGGCCTAGCCAATACCTTGACTGCCCACATGCAGTTAGACAATGCACAGCATCGTGCTGCAGTACAACAATATTGGCAATCGCCCACAATCGCCAGTAAACCTGGCTTGAAAGCCTTAGAATTATTCAAGCAAATGGCTCAAGGCAAAATAAAAGTAGTATGGATCATGGCCACTAACCCAATGGTCAGCATGCCAGAGCGAGCACTTATTGAACAGGCGCTAAACCAATGTGAATTTGTGGTGGTATCCGACTGCGTTCAAAGTAACGATACCTTACGTTTTGCTAATGTAAAATTTCCCGCCAGCACTTGGTCAGAAAAAGACGGAACCGTTACCAATTCAGAACGATGCATTTCTAGGCAACGAGGGCTAGTACCGTTACCCAGTGCAGTAAAGCACGACTGGCAAATTATTTGTGCCGTTGCCAAAGCAATGGGCTTTACTCAAGGTTTCAATTATCAAACACCCGACCAAATTTTCTGTGAATATGCCAAGCTCACCACGTTAGCAAATAACGGCACTAGGGCGCTTGATCTTTCGGGTTTAATGAATTTGAATTATAAGCAATACCAGCAACTGTCACCCGTACAATGGCCAGTAAGAACTACGAATAGTCAA
>Ga0316206_1002026_pt1 | contig 15023 bp, 15 predicted proteins | sample 6monthpyrite_MG_FD_204942 | JGI IMG/M metagenome (GOLD analysis project Ga0316206, IMG submission 204942) | Microbial mat bacterial communities from mineral coupon in-situ incubated in ocean water Damariscotta River, Maine, United States -... | ecosystem: Environmental > Aquatic > Marine >...
AAAGTTGATTTATCGGTAGTTATTTTATTGGAATATCAATATAACAACTGGTATGTCAGGTACCAGGATAGTGGGCCTGAGGTACGAGATGGTAATTATGATTATATTATTTATGATAATTCATTAACTATTGGTTATACCGTCAGGTTGTAAAGATTAACGGCAGACAATTCGTATCGGAAGAGTAATTTACCAATAAAAGGGGGTAGATGTCTTTTTTAAGCGCATGTCACCGATCCCTTTAAATTTAAACCCCTGTAAATTCGCTGAATTATATAAAATCAGAAGTAATCACTTTGTCTTTAATAATTGCTATTATTCAAAGCTAGATCATTTATGGGCCGATATTCTATCTCATAAAACACAGGTACGTTGTATAATGTATGTTGAAAAAATTTTGTTATCGAGATATTAATATGGTCCAAATTGGTCAGACATACGAGTTAGAAGTTGTGAAAGATGTAGATTTCGGTGTTTATTTAAATGCTGAAGACTTAGGCGAAATACTGCTGCCAAGCAGGTACGTGCCTGAGGATTTGTCTATTGGTGATTTGATTGAAGTATTCCTTTATCTAGATACAGAAGACCGGCCGATAGCAACGACAGAAACACCTAAGGCTAGCGTGGGTGAATTTGCCTATTTAGAGGTAGTGGATACAGCTAATGTGGGTGCGTTTCTAGACTGGGGTCTTGATAAAGATATATTAGTACCATTTGCAGAACAGCACAGGCCAATGGAAGCAGGGCGTTCTTATCTTGTGTATATTTATTTAGATAAGATGGATGGACGCATTGTAGCATCATCTAAAATTGATAAATTTATCGATGATGATAAACCGCATAATTTTAAACAGAACCAGGCAGTTGATCTGATTATCGCTAATAGTACAGATCTGGGTTACAAAGCGATTGTAAATAATTCTCATTGGGGTGTGCTGTATAAAAGTGAAGTGTTCCAGCGGCTGAGTTTTGGGCAAAGCATCAAGGGTTTTATTAAAAATATCCGTCCTGATCGCAGAATTGATTTAAGTCTTCAAGGTGGTCAGGAAACACGCGACAAGTATTCCAAAACCATAATGAACTATTTAAAAAATAATAACGGTTTTGCTGCAGTACATGATAAGTCTGACCCTAAACTAATCTCTGATTTGTTTGGCATGAGTAAAAAAGCATTTAAGCGATCGATTGGTGGTTTATATAAACAGAGAGTTATCAGTATAGAAGAAGATGGAATTCGTTTGATTAAAGAGTAAGTAATAGTGACTCAAATTAGCTGCTAATTAAAATCATCAAAAACAGGATATAAAAATGAGTGACTTTAGCGAGTACCATGCTGGTGACATCGACGCGCTGGAGTATCAGGCTAAAGTCATTTTATTCACTTTGGGCGTGTTTGTATGTTTTGGCGCTTATGCAGCCGGTGTTATGAATATGGTCTGGATGACGCTGCTGACCTCGGTTATGGTGACGCGCTGGATGATTTCTTTTCATGAACTCATGCATTTAAAAAAGCCTGAAGAACTTGATTTTTTTACCCGGGTATTACCCATTCCTTTCTCGCCGTTGAATTTGGGGTATCGTGAGTACCAAAATATTCATATGGGGCATCATCAGTATACAGCCACGGCTGACGATCCTGATGCTTTTCATATATTAGGCGGGATTTTAAGAGCATTTGTTGGTGCTTTAACTCAACATGAACAGGCATGCTATCGTTATATTCGCACGAATGGTTTATCCCGTGAGCTTGCGGTTATGATGTTAATACGGCTCTGCCTGTTTATTGTGTTGTTAGTGGCTGCGCCGCAGGCATTCCTGATCTGGTGGTTCGTCCTTCGTGTAACATATATTATTAATGACTTTGTATTTTTCCATCTCGTGCATTATCGTTCTGGCCTGCCAGGCACCTATGCGATTACCCTGCCTGCATTTATTGTTTATCCGTCTCTGCTGATTTATGGGGTCGATGTGGTATATGGCACAATGCATCACAATATTCATCATAAATACACTCGTATTGCGCCGAAGTTTTTGCCTTTAGTTGCAAGAAAATTAGATTCGCTTTCATCAACAGTCTCAGTAATTACTCACTGATCCATATTTAAATAGTAGGAAAGTTTAGCTCTTTTTTTAGCAGTATTAAAAAGGTGGGCTTTAAAATTTGATACCTAGAGGTGTTTAATATTTTAACCATGATCGTAAATTGGAAATATTTATTTTTTTAAAAATGTTTGGTATATGCAGGTTATTATTTTTTCTTGTGTACTCTTTTTCTCTTTTTTTTATTAACCAGCACTCAATGGTTAGATTCCCTAATTGCATATACTGATGTTCACTAATTTCTTTTAGTGAAACCAAAGATTTGAATGACGTATGTGTGTTTGTGTTTTTTAAGCAATCATTTGAATGATGATTGTCTTCGAAGAAGTTTATAAAAATGTTACTGACTTTCTTGATAGGGAATTCACTGTCAGTGTCTGCATAGCCAACACCTATATGAGTGTTTTCATCTGTTCTATTGTCTGATACTTCAAATATGATATACCAATACTTCATTATTTTTATATGTTGTTATGTTTAACCTACATTATAAATACAATAAACAGGTTCAGAGATCAATTGTTTTAAAATATTTAAAAAAACAATGGGATGATATAGGGAATGGTAACAAATGAGAATCATTAGCATTAAGGTTTTTCACCGTGCCTTTATTAAGTGCTTTTAAGAATAAAAAGTTGCGCTGTGGTATAAAGGGCGTGGCAAATGAGAATCATTAGTGTTGACTCTTGTTGCGGATCACTTTAAGTTTCGATCCTTTTAAATTTTAGAATAAGTAAAGAGAAAATATTTTAATAGCATGACACAAGATAAAATAAAAACCGAGAGTCACGAGGGATGGATGTTGATTTTCATCTGCTGGCTGATTGCGATGGCTGCTTTATTTGGTAGCTTGTTTTTTAGTGAGGTTATGGGTTTAAAGCCCTGTGTGCTTTGCTGGTGGCAACGTATCTTTATCTATCCGTTAGCGGTGTTGTTTCTGGTTGGTTTGTTTCCCAAGAATCATAAAATGGATCGTTCAGTGGTGCGTTATACGCTGCCATTGGCTGTTATTGGTCTGGGCTTTGCCGTTTATCACTATCTCGTGTACTCAGGCTTTATTCCAGAATCACTACAGCCGTGTAGTGCAGAATTGTCCTGTACTGAAATCAATCTGGAGTTAATGGGCTTTGTCACCATTCCAATGCTCTCTATTTTCTCATATAGTGCCATTATTGGGCTTCTTCTTATTTTCCGAAAAAGGTTTTATCAATGAAAAAAAATATGATTATTGTCGCTACTGCGATTCTGTTTGTTGTGTTCTTTGTAGTTGCAGCGACCATCTATAACAACCAGAAGAACAGCGACCTCAGCCGTGTTTCTCTGGTAAATATTGAGAATGTGCAGCGTGATTATTCACCTAAAATGGGACCAGTCGATGCGAAGGTAACGATTGTTGAGTTCTTTGATCCGGCGTGTGGTACTTGCAGTGCTTTCTATCCCCTGGTTAAACAGTTGATGAACGAAAATCCGGGTAAGGTTAATCTGGTTTTACGTTACTTGCCACTACACCCAAATTCAGATGTCATTGTTAGTATCTTTGAAGCAGCTCGCTTGCAGAATCGTTTTTGGGAGACTCTGGAGCTTGCCTATAAAACACGGGATACATGGATTGAGCATCACACTGCCAGACCGGAAAAATTATGGGGTCTACTTGGCGAAACGGGCTTAAATATGGAGCAGTTAAACAAAGATATGCAAGGCGCTGAGATTGCCGGACGAATTAAACAGGATATGCTGGATGCACAACAGTTAAAAGTTAGCAAGACCCCTGGGTTTTTTGTAAACGGTAAACCACTGGTTCATTTTGGCTATCCGCAGCTTCAGCAATTAGTCGCATCTGAGATTGCTGATAATTATTAACCTGTCGACTAATCTTTTAAAATAATTTATTTATAATTATTGTATGAAAAAACTAGAAATATATATCAATGATCAAATTGTATCTGAATTTGACAGAGAGATAACACTCGATGAACAGCAGCTAACATTTCTCAATAAAATGGATAGCGATATGGATAACGGTATTAAAATTCAGGGCAGGTTATTCACTAATCCAGATAGCCATCAGCGTGCTACATTTGTTTCTATGAATATTATTAAAGCCTTGCAGCAGCAAAATGAGTCAAATTTATATGCATCATGTGCCTATTTGGTTAACCGCTTACCGCAGCTGATAGAAGTTCACGCTAATGATGATGACGGCACTATTAATATTAATTTAGTTGTTGAAAGCACGTAGATTGGGTGAAGATTGAACTCCAGTGCTTTATTTTTTTAAAAGTGATGTCATAAAAAGTGCGATCTTAAACTTTCATTGTAATAGAGTTGATTAGTTTCCAAACAGTTTAAATAAATTGAACATACTTTTGTATGGTACTTCCTGTGCATGATCAATTTTATTTTTAATAAGGCTTAAGTAATAACTCATTTGATGGCTTTGTAGGTTTTGCTCGCTTGGTATGGCCTGCGTAAAATCAACCGCGCGCATCATGCTATTGATACCACTCAATGTTGAGTAGGTATTGTCCGTATTCAATATAAGTTCTGTTCCAGCATGCCAGTAAATGTTTATGTTGTTCATATTTAAAGGGTCAAACGGTGGTACCAGAGGTACCATGTCAGCGGGTGTAACCACGCGTAATACCGGTAAATGGCTATAGCGGGTAGCTCCGGTAGTATTGGTTATTTTAGGCTGACCAAAAGTGATCGTCATGTTGCTTTTGTATTTGTCTGCATGTAAGTACATAGCAAGAATAGAAGCAATAGCACCTCCAAGACTATGGCCTGTGGTATTGATTGTGTAATCGGTTTTTAATAATGGTTTAAGCTCCTGATAAACACGTTGAGCTGAATAGGCAAAGCCTTCGTGTAGCGGCACGCCGGCAACAGAGTCATTCACCAATTTCACCGACGCATCAATAATTGCATTTTCAATGTTAGCTGTGCCACGAACGGCGATGATTTGTTGTCTGGATTTATGATGAGTCAGCAGAAAATAGCTTATATTGATTTCTTCAATATTACTGTAATGAGTCGTTGAAAACCCCTGTCTTGATGATTCGCGATGAATTGTTTCAGGTGATTCATAAGCCAGTGCGGAAAAAATAGCATAATCTTTTACAATGCTGAGATTAACCGGAGAGGCATGAGCAGGCGTAATCAGTAATAATAAAATGGAGATGATTAATGTCGATAAAGCGATAAGTGTCTGTCGGTGTATTGTTATGTGCATATAATGGAGTCAGTAATATGTTAGTTGCCTCATTATATAGAAAAATATAAAGGATAAAGAATAATATTTTATAGATATTTACTTTTCATTACTTACTTTGATTCATAAATAAATGGTTCGGTGGCAAACGTTAATACTAATAATTCTCGGTTGTCACGACTCGATTAATTTAACTACGCTTCAATCTCTAGCAGTTCTTCTATTTAAAGACGTAATTTGTTTTATTTTTTATGTGTTTGATCCTGAATCAGGTGAATATGTAAATACAGGATTAAGTATAACTGCCCTTGGTTTGATAAAAGTTGCATTGATTCTCTCGTGTGGTTTTTTATTCTTTATATGAGTCTAAATGTCTCTGATGATGGTGTCTTATCTATTGTCAGAGTTGCTGTTTCTTTTATTTAAAAAATAAAAGAAAGTATCCGGTGAAAACGGTTGGTTATTAAATACGGTGGTAGAAAAAAATATTACTTGAATCAGCTGATGAGGGTTTTCAAAATACTCGTTTAATAACAACTGGCCAGCATCCGGATAATGGCCATAGTCTTATATTTAAATAAAAACTGATTGGGCCAATGCCAGCGTATAGGCTGCATGTGGATGATGTAGTTACAGTCTATGTTGATAAAGAAAACCTTAAGAGCTCTCTTTTTGAGCTATCGGATTATGAAGATGACGAAATATACCTCAGACAGGTTATCTTGAATTATTATGTAAGGCCTGAATCAGAGGTAATTATTATCTGGGTATTAATCTAGAGAATACCTATTGGGCTCTAGTAGTTGAGTTAAGCTTTAGGGTTTTAAGCATCTTATGAAGGCTTAATCTAACTATAATCATCAGGTGATAGGTTGGTGCATAAAGCCTATTGTCGATTAGGTACTAATAGCGTTACTTTATTGGTTTCTATATCTAAAATCACTTAAATCGATAAAACGCATTAGTTTGGTCTACATTTCATGAAAAAATGCTTCTTACGTCTTTAAGAATGTATTAAGGTTATTAGTGTTAAATAATAAAGATAAACCTGAGCGGATTTGGTTTATCTACTTTTCATGGATGGGTATATTGAAAAGAGAAGGGTGAATTAGTAGTGAGTAGTGAAAATAAAAGACTTATTTCAACGCATATTCATACAGCCTGGAATATGGGGGATTTTGAAAAACTAAAGCATTCTTTTGCACGTCAGTTTTTTTATAAAACGACATTTACTGATGAGATTCTAAATGCGGAACAATATGTAGGCTTAATTGCGGCATTAAGAGATGCAATCCCGGATATACTGGTTGAGATAGAGGTGATCATGTCTGAGCAAAATCGAGTTATGACGCAAGTCAGCTTTATCGGTCAGGTTGAAAAGTCTATTTATGGAATCCCGGTTAGTAATAAAATTATTACTTTTCCAGCAATGTCTGTTTGGGAAGTGGAAAATAACAGAATCAATAGTGTAGAAACGCTAATGGATATGACAAGTATCTCAAGGCAGGTTGGTCAGGCAATTCAACCTCAGGTTCCATTAAGTATTCGTTCGAACCCTGTTCTAAATATTAAAAAGTCATCATCTTAAATAAATAAAAAACTAGGTCTTGTTAAGCTTACTTTGTTCATGGACGTGTTCTGCAAATCCAGCACCTGCTTCATTGTATATATTGAAAATAGCATTAGCGCCTGCACGTCTCAGGTACTTAACATCATCCGGAAATCTCGCAGTAGCCGCAATTCGACCATCGAATTTTATTTCCTTTAACTGATTCAGTGCATCCAGGTTTGCATCCAGGTTTGGAAGGGTTAGCATAACCAGTTCAATATTGTGTTCATTATCCATTTTTTCCCAGAAGTCAGCATCGCTTGGGTCGCCATGTAATACTTTACGCCCAATCTGCTGGTGTTTAACAACACGATCTTCGTTAAAGTCGATACCCACGACTGTATCACCGTAGAGTTCTCTCATTTTTTCATAGGCTCCACTACCTACTCGACCCATACCAAAAATTGCAATAGTTGAACCCGAGATATTTAAGACCGTGTCTTCAGGCAGCCGTTCTGGGATTTGAAACCTTATCCATATTTCTCTGAAATTACTGTACAACTTATCATCCATGTTATTGATCGGCGAAGCAATAATGAATGATGCTGATAATGCTACGGCAATGACCATCAACCATTCAGCTTGCAGCCAGCCATTACTAACACCAAGTGCAGCAACAATAAGCCCGAATTCACTGTAGTTTGTCAGATTTAAAGTCGCTAATAATGAGGTTCTTGCGCGTAACTTAAAGCGTGTCATTAATCCGTAGAACAAAGCAGATTTTATTAATATAAATGGTGAGAGTAAAAGACCGATGCTTATGACCTCAACTGAGAGGTTACCGGACATGCCTATAGACAAAAAGAAACCGACGAGAAAAAGATCCTTAAAGCCTAGCATGGTTTTAGCCATTTCCATTGATTTAGGATGAGTCGAAATCAATAAGCCCATGATCAGTGCACCGAGGTCACCTTTTTTCCAACCATTTCAAATATCTCTGAGCCACCTAATGCCAGAACCAGACCGTATAAAATTAATAATTCACCGTGTCCGGTTGTTTGCAGGAAATAATGAAAAACTTTTCGTAATGGTAATAGTAAAAATAAAAGCAATGCCCACGCAGAGGGTATTTTACCTGTTGAGATAGCAAGAAAGCCGACGGCAGCCAGATCTTGCATAACAAGAATACCGATAGCAATACGGCCGTGTAGAGACAACATCTCGCCTTTGTCTTCAAGTGATTTGACAACAAACACGGTGCTGGAAAAACTAAGTGCAAAAGCAAGTAGTAATGATTCCTGAAGGTTCAGGCCTGAAAATAGCGAAATGCCTGCTACTGAAAGTCCTAATATAGCTAAACCAAATATCAGCATAACCAGGCCGATATGTAATGTGGTGACCGCCCATATCTGAGGCTTGATTAATGTTTTCAGGTTTAGTTTAAGACCAACAGTAAACAGCAGTAAGGTGATACCAAGATCAGCCAGCTTTTGCAGCATTTCACCGCTGGTAATACCGTAAGCATTGAGGATAAAGCCTGTGGCCAGAAAGCCTACCAATGGTGGTAAGTTAAATAGTCGCGATGACAGCCCCAGGACAAATGCTAGTGAAATCCAGGCTACATCGCCCAGTGCTATCGCTATCCATTGAAAATCCATAATGCCCCGTAAATCAATTAAGTAGTAAGCTTATTTTAGCTTAGCATGGTAGTTTGAATCTAGTGGTAACGAATATTTCAGGTAGGAGTGTTTTTTTGAATCAGCTATTAAGCGTTCAGTAAGTCTCTTAATCGTTTTAGTAAGGTCTGTGAATGATAAGGTTTAGGAAGTATATTTTCACTTAACTGTTTATCCACCATATCGGCATGCCGGTTATCATTAAAACCACTTGCAAGCTGAATTTTTACTTCAGGATATTTTTTCTGAACAATTGAGGCAAGCTCATAACCATCCATCTCCGGCATAATGACATCCGATATTAGCAAATCAATTTTATTTTGACCTAAAATATCCAGGGCCGTCTGAGCGTTGTCAGCTGTTAAGACTTTATAGCCGTTATGAAGTAGTACTTCTTCAGTCAAGCCTAGAAGCGCTTTTTCATCATCTACAACCAGAACAGTTTCTGTTCCGGCAAGAGATGTCTCTTCACTGATTATGTTTTCATCTGTTTCAGCGTTAATCGCATGATGCCTGGGAAAGTAAAGTGATAAACGTGTCCCATGATTTAATTCAGAGTAAACTTTTATTTCACCTTTACTACGCTCGACGAAACCATAAACCTGGCTGAGACCAAGTCCGGTGCCGCCTTCACCTTTGGTTGAAAAGAAAGGGTCGAAAATCTTCTCTTTGGTAGTGGTATCCATACCACTACCTGTGTCTGTGATGCTGAGTTGTACATAGTCACCCGGTAGCAAATTTGAGGAATGTGTTTCAGATTCGGCAAGGTGTTCGTTATGTGTTCTGATCGTGATATTGCCTTTGCCTTTTATTGCATGCATTGCGTTGATGCAAATATTAATGACAGCATCATCGAATTCAGCGCTGTCTATTTTAATTGGCCAAAGGTTCTCATCTAAATCGTAGACCAGCTTAATTCGAGCAGTCAGTGTTTTTTCCAGCATGTGCTGTAATTCGTTTAATTGATTGTTCAGTGAAATAATTGACTCGCTACCACTAGATTTGCGTGTAAATGAAAGCAGTCTTTGCGTCAGCTTAGCACCCCGTTCTCCGGCGCGAAAAATTTCATGAGAATATTTCAGTAAATCAGGATTAGAATTTTTGAGAGAGCTTTCAAGCAGTTCTGTATAACCCAGAACGATCCCAAGCATGTTGTTAAAGTCGTGTGCAATACCACCGGTGAGTTTTCCTAGTGCATCCATTTTTTGTGCATGATGAAGACTGTCTTCGGTAGTTTTTCTGACGGTAATGTTTTCGGCAATACCTGCGACACGGGTAACCTGACCTGATTTATCTCGAATCGGATACGCCCGAGCCTTAACCCAGATAATATTTCCATCAGGTTTGATAATTCGGTATTCATGAAAATCAACAAAGTCTTTAACAGATGCAATGTCGGTAGGGATATCTGCGATAACTTGTTCTCGGTCATCCGGATGGATTGCCTCTAACCAGGCGCGAGGGTCGTTATAGAGATTCTCTGTATTCTGACCCCAACTTTTTTCATAAGCGGGGCTGATATAATAAACCTGATTCCAGTCGGCACTGCCAAGCCAGAATACTTCTTGAATGTTTTCTGCGAGCTGACGAAATCGTAGCTCACTTTCTATTAAGTCCTGCTCACGCAACTGGATACTTTTCAATGCCTGCTGCAATTCATCTTTATTTTCAATGAAGTGAAAAACCATCTTATCAAAGGTTCTGGCAAGTGAACCGAGTTCATCATGTGAGTCTATGTTGGTTCTGGCAGTGTAGTCACCTGCAGAAACGCGGTTGGCTGCGTTAGTGATAACTTCGAGTTTTCTGGTTAACAGGTGTCCGACAAGAATACCGACTGCGGCAATGATGAGCATGCCTATTAGTGCAATGCCAATACCGAAATCTCTGGCTTGATTATAAGCAGCAGTGAGTTCTTGATCAGAGAAAGCAATAGACACTTTTCCAATTTTCTCTGTAGCATTGTTAATAGACTGAACCTTCCAGCTATATTGAGATTGAGAAGTTAGTTTTGAGTCAAATGGTTTGCCGATTTCATTAGATATATTACTGACAACGATGACATTGTTTATATCAGACAGGATAATGTGAGCGGCTTCAGTATTTTTTAGCAGGTTTTCAATATAAGGTTGAAGTTCCGCATACTCTTCTGTAATAAGTGCCGATTTACTGATGCCACTAACCAGTTCTAAAATGGCATTTTGATTTTTTTTGATCTGGTTTGAGCTGGCTTCATATGACTGGCCTAATGTTTGTTGCAGAACCAGAGACATTATGACAGCTTCAAGAATGAAAATGATAACAGCGATTCTGTATTTTAGAGACATATTATTAAACATAATTTTAGTTTTTTAGTTTTTTAATTTCTTTTATAAAATCTCTTACAACATTGTATTCAATATCTTTAATGGGTACAAAACCACTTGTCTGCATGCTGTTTAACAGTTTTTTTCCATGTGCTGAAGCTGACCAGTTGAGAACAGCTGTTTTTATTTTATTATGGTCCGAGGTCGGTACACGAGAATGGATGACTAGTGACAGGTTTGGAATTCCAGGTGAGCGCAAAAGTGTGCGAAGTTTTACATTCATTGATTTTTCAAAGATAGCTGGCGCAAATGGCGGAGAAACACAGGCGCTGGCTTTACCTATTAAAACCTGTTGAAAACAAGAATCAACCGAATTGAAAGCTTTAAATGTCAGGTCTTTTCCAGGCACAAGGTTATGTTTAAATAAACTGCGGCGGGCCATATGTACGACCGGGACAAAGGCGGGTGGTGTCGCAATTGTTTTTCCTTTTAAGTCATTAATATCTTGATACGGACTGTTATCCAGTACCATTATCAGTGACACAAATGGTTCTTGCATTCTAAGAGATGGCTGATAGTTATGCTTATCGACAGCAACCGGGTACCAGAAGGGCTGAATTAGCGCAAAGTCATAATGCTCAGACTCCAGTTTAGCCAGAAATTTACTGAAACTGGAAGAAGTATGAAACCTGATTTTATGATTGATATCCCTTGATAGCTCGGCACTGATAGGCGAATAAATTTTATCCATGCGAACAGGGGAGAGGTAAGGGAAAACACCAAATTTGTAAGGTTTATTTTCTGCAGCATGTGTAATTGTTATTTGCAGAAATATTGCCAATATAAAAGCCAGTCTGGCCATTAGATTCCCCATTCTTCAGTCTAACTTAAAGAAAAAGCGTGTTCTTTATCCTCTTTATTATAGTACAAACATTGACATAAAAAGGACAGGGGATTTACCTATTAAGTGGAAGCTGTATGTACTGGTTTATTGCTATTTCTTATTCTTTGTTTTATTACGAATAATATTAGTCTGACTGGCTTTGTTTGTACGGGCAGGTCGTGCATGTTTTTCTATATTTTTAAAAATAGCATCCCGGTCTCCTACTTCATAGCCGGGCATTTTTATACGTTTAATACGGCCACCAATCAGTTTCTCAATATTCGCAAGAGATCGTTCTTCTTCACGACTTACCAGAGAGATAGCTTTGCCTTTTGCACCAGCACGGCCGGTTCTGCCCACGCGGTGAACATAATCTTCTGCCAGATACGGTAAATTAAAATTAACAACATATTCCAGGCCCTGAATATCGAGTCCACGTGCTGCTACTTCTGTTGCTACTAATACCTGAACTTTATCGGCTTTGAAATCAGCCAGTGCTCGTCGACGAGAACCCTGTGATTTATCGCTGTGACAAAGTGCTGCTTTTATCTGCGCACCTTTCAGGTTAAGCATCAGCTTATCAGCCTGTGCTTTGGTGCTGGTAAAGACCAGTACCTTAAACCAGTTTTGTTCGTCTATCAGGTCTACAAACAGTTCTGCTTTGCGGCGTTCTTCAACCGGGTAGACGACGTGCTCTACAGTTTCAGCAATTGCGTTTTGTTTTGATGCACTAACGGTTTCATAATTTTTCAGCAGTTTATTGGCGAGTTCTCTGACGGGTTGTGAGATGGTGGCAGAAAACAAAAGTGTCTGATGTTTGTTTTTGGTCTTTTGTAATAGAGCCTGAACATCTGCGATAAAGCCCATGTCCAGCATGCGGTCTGCTTCATCTAAAACCACAAATTCGACACTGGCCAGGTTGACGTTGCATTGCACGATATGTTCGAGCAAACGACCAGGGGTGGATATAAGTATATCAACACCAGCTTTTAGCTTTTTTTCCTGTGCACTTATTTTAACACCACCATAGAAGGCAGTGACTGTGAAGGGTAGAAACTGAGCATAGTCATTGATGGTTTGTGCCAGCTGTTCAGCCAGCTCGCGGGTGGGTGTCAGTATCAGTGCGCGAGGGCTGTCAGGTGTTGTTGATACCGGGCGGTCATGCATTTGCTGCAAGATGGGCAGTGCAAAGGCGGCGGTTTTGCCGGTACCCGTTTGTGCATTGGCGAGCAGGTCTTTACCGCGTCGTGCAGGAATAATGGCCTGTTGCTGTATTGGGGTCATCTCGCTGTAGCCACAAGCATCCAGCGCTTGCTGGATCTCAGGGACCAGATCTAAAGACGAAAATAACATAATAATTCCTTCGTAGATCTCGCTACAGTCATAAATGGAGCGCAATTATAGAGGATTTTATACTTATAAGTGTGATTGATTATAGTCGTAAAGCAAATTAATGAAATTACCCAGCTTTAACCTGCCTCAATGACTATTGTATTTATCTGTATAATCGCGTTTTAGATGAATTGATATTACATTTGCATATATCGGTCTGGCTTTTAAATTCAATATCTCAAAACAGGTTATTAACAATGACAGATTCAAAATCACTTAACCTGAGTATCAACGCATCCGATCTGGAAAACTTTTGTAACAAGCTGCTAAGCCGTTCACGTAATATTGCAAAAACGCATGATGCATTAATCACGTTGGAATCGTTCTTTTCTGTTTTTGGTAAACCGGCTCATGGTACAGAAGCATATTTGTTAATCGAATCCACAATTAAAGCTATTACGGAAACAAGCCGGCAGCAGTTACTTGATAATAGTAGCAGTGATTTACTGCTGGCTTTGAGGCAGTGCAATATTATTGCGCTGACTGTTGTGCATACCTCTTTGTCCCGTAATGATTTTTACCAGATATTACAAACTGTGGTTGGTCAGCTGAGTGATGATGATATTCGTTTGCTAATGGTCTGGTCGGCTAACTGGGTTAAAGAAGCAAAACAGTTGTTAAAAGAAGCCAGTGGTGTTTCAGATGCTATGGATTTTGATAAAGCAGATATTAGTGCAGAGCAGTTTCATGCGATGACGGACTTAGATCGTGTGCTTAATCCTTCATAAGGTTAAGTTAGCTTTTGCAGGGTATTAAAAGAGATATTTTTATTCCGGTTCTTCTGCTTCGCGTAAACGTTCTCGTCGTGCTTCTTCTTCAAGCAGTGCTGCTTTTATTTCTTCCAACACTACATCCACGTCCATCGTTTCGGTGCTTTCTTCAAACTGACCGGTGAGAGTGATTTCCGGGTGTAAGTCACCTTTCTCATAGAGTGCCCAGATTTCTTTGGCATATTGTGTGTTGAGTAATTCAGGAGCGAACTGCCCATAGTAGGTGGTCATGTTATTAACATCCCGAGCCAGCATTTTTTGTGCATTATTATTGGCGGCTGCGTCCACTGCCTGCGGCAAGTCTATGATAACCGGGCCATAGTCATCGACCAGTACATTAAATTCTGACAGATCGCCATGTATAATCCCGGCACAGAGCATGCGTACGACGTCCTGAATGACTGTGGCATGGTCTTCCAGCGCCTGATCGGCTGACATGGTGACATCATTAAGACGTGGCGCTACCTGATCATCATCGTCGGTAATCAGCTCCATTAGTAAGACGCCGTCAAAGCAGCCATAAGGCTGAGGCACCCGGACGCCGGCTCTGGCTAACGAATAAAGTGCATCGACTTCGGCGTTCTGCCAGACTTCTTCCTGTTGATTACGTCCAAATTTAGAGCCCTTTTCCATGGCTCGGGCTCGCCGGCTATTGCGAACTTTACGGCCTTCCTGATATTCAACCGCTTTTTTGAAACTGCGTTTATGGGCTTCTTTGTATACTTTTGCACAACGTATCTCATTGCCACTGCGAACCATATAGACACTGGCTTCTTTACCACTCATTAATTGCCGGAGAACTTCGTCAACCAGACCATCTTCGATCAGGGGCTTGATACGTTTAGGAATCTTCATGGCGCATTTATACCTTACTTGGCTGAGCGATGGAATACTGTTTATCAAACAGCTGATCAAAGGCTTTTAATGTTTTATTTTTTTCAGATTAAAAAAATTGGAGTCGGTAGACCTTGTTAGTTCACTATTGTCCGGTTTAAAAGGGTATTATTGAAAAAATCATTTAAGGTTTAAATTCTAAAAAGGGTACTTGTGGCCATAAAACCAACCATATATAAGTTCAGGATTTCGTTGTCAGATATCAACAGAAATTATTACGATACTCTCAATCTGACGCTTGCTCA
>Ga0316206_1002029_pt1 | contig 14990 bp, 13 predicted proteins | sample 6monthpyrite_MG_FD_204942 | JGI IMG/M metagenome (GOLD analysis project Ga0316206, IMG submission 204942) | Microbial mat bacterial communities from mineral coupon in-situ incubated in ocean water Damariscotta River, Maine, United States -... | ecosystem: Environmental > Aquatic > Marine >...
ATTGGGCTTCTGGCATTTTTGTTTTAGGTTTTAATATTATAATCATTCTTTACCTCGTATTAAATTTAAAAAGATGTATAAAAAAAAGGCCTGCTTATTGAGCAGGCCTTTTCGATATATTTTTCTGTCTATGAATCATTAAGAGAAAATTATCACTTTGCCTGCATGAATAAGCGCGTGCCAACACCAATAAAATAATTTTGATTGTAATAAAGTATTATGCATAAAATCCTCTCACTGATCACATTATTTACATCTCAGATTTATGTCAAGCATTTATAAATCCCTGTATAAGTTATAGAAGGTAAAGTTTACAGTAATGTTGCGCCGGGTCTTATTTTCCTATACAACGACCCAAGTTCATTTATATTTTTTTTATAAAAGAGAGGACTCATATATGAAGTTATTACTAAGCTTTTTCTTATTTGCAAATTTTTTGATCCTGCCATTATTTGCTGAAACTATTGTCAATATTGAGAAAGTTGCCGCTGCATTGGAGAGAGATACTCCAGTTAAAATTGATCAACGTATTTATGCTAGAATTTTAAGCGGGTTGCAGGCGCAAGATTTTTTGACGATGACTCGAAATGTTAGTAGGAAAATTGTTTTTTATTTAGATGCCAGTGGGCTTGAAAAAATGGTTGGAATAAGTGACCGCGAAAAGCTTATTCTTATCGGCTATCCAGCCGACTATATTGAACGTAAATTACAAGAGGGGTTTCAATATAAAATGGTCATTTTTAAAGATGATACTGTCACAAAAATCGCCACATGGGATAATATCGAAAAACTTATGACAGAAATATATAGTGGTCAATTAGCACTTTACCAAGACGTTAAAAACCTAGAGATGGTAGAAAAAGTTCAACGTAACTTACCTCTTTTAAAAGAGATTTATAAAGATGTTGAAAGTGCAAAAATTAAAGCCGCTCAGGCTTATCAAAAAATTCAAGAAATGGGAGGAGAGCTTTGGGAGGTTCGCTCTTTTTTACATGAAAACTTAAAGCTCAATGAAAACTTCTCTGGAGACGGGTATACCCGATTAGACAATGGTGAAAAAGGCATTGCTGAATATATTAGCCCAAATATTGAAATCAAAAAGTTAAAACAATCAGTGATCATAGATCTTAATCTCACAGCAAAAGCTAGCGAGAGTTATTGATTGAGATCGATATAGATAAAAGGTCGTTGTACTGTAACTTTACCAGAAGTATCATTTTCAAGTTCAGAAAATATTTTTTCCTTCACCGAGAAGAAGCCAGCTTTTGCATGATTCAATTGAACTTTTATTTTATTTTCGTCTTGTAAATACCAAGTCTTACCCTTTGCTTTGATAGTTATGGTGATATCTGATTTGAGGGATAGCTTTAAATTAAAGTTATGCTGAACAATTTCTAGCAAAAGTTTTTTTAAGGTAGTGGAGCTTGGTGATACTTTTGTTTCGATGACGTTCGCGACAAGCAGGTTTAGAATTTCATTCGTCTGGATTGAAACTTTCGCAATTTTAATTTTGGATTGAGTGAGGCATGAGCTGAGCAGTTTTTTTGCTAGATCCTCTTGCTCATCACCATTTTCAATGCAATCAAGGTTTAAATTGCTTACTGAATTTAATTTGTCGTTAGATTTATAGTCGAACCCAGCGACTGTTAAATTGATTTTATTTTTAAAGGAGTTGAGGTTGAGGTTACTCCATGAAAAGTTTTGTGCATCGAGCAGGATCGCTGGAGGGTTTTCCAGGGCATATTCATTTGCATCGTAAGTGAAGATAAATTGATCGTTTTCCTTGGAGATAATAATATTAAATAATTTTTTACGAACGGTGACATATTCATTGGGAAACTCAAACTCCTGCGCACTGCCTGTACCCTTGGGGTCATTGTAGTCAACTGTAAAATTGCTGACTTTTATGCTGGGGAAATCTGCAAAAGAGAAAGTTGGGGCCAGCATAAGGATCACCATTGCTAATTTTTTCATAATACACTCCGTTAATTTATTTATAACTGGTATTTCGTATATTTGCAGCGCTGGCCTAAAAGTAAAAGAGTCCGTTATCCTAAATAGAGAAAATTTTGCCTACTTATGGTAGCATTTTACTATGCGATTAAAAAACATAATATTTACCGGTGGAGGAAGTGGCGGCCATGTTTTGCCCTCACTGACGCTTATTGAAGATCTATCCCAATTCAATCAATTAAAAATTTCTTATATTGGAGGGAATGGCATTGAAAAAAGTTTAATTACTCGGCAGCAAATAAAGTTTCGAGAAATTTCCACAGGTAAGTTAAGAAGATATTTTAGCATGCAAAATGCTGTAGATATCTTGAATATTTTGTTAGGTTTTTTTCAGGCTTTGGAAGAGCTATTAAATTATGACCGTTCCAGGACTTTGGTCTTTTCAACGGGGGGTTATGTTTCTGTGCCCGTCGTCATTGCCGCGAAAGTTTTAGGATGCAAAATTTATATTCACGAACAAACTAGTCGTGTCGGTCTTGCAAATAAAATATGTGCAAAATTTGCTGATAAAATCTTTATAAGTTTTGCGGCTTCTAAAAAATATTTTCCGGAACATAAAACATTTTATTCTGGTTATCCAGTGAGAAAATCTTGTTATGGCGATGTTATTAAATTAGATGCCAGATTCCAAAATAAGAAACCGCTCTTCTTTGCTACTGGAGGCGGCAACGGTTCACTTACTATCAACGAATTTGTTAAAAATAATTTTAAAGATTTGGTGCAAAAATATTTTGTAGTTCATCAAGTGGGAAAAAAGTTTATAGATGAATTTGAGAATTATAAAAATGCTAGTTATTTACCTCTTGATTTTGTGGGGGATGAAATCATTTCTCTTTTTAAAAAAGCGGAACTCGTTATTTCTCGTGCCGGAGCGGGAACCGTCTGTGAACTCATTGCTATTGGCAAAAAATCTGTCTATGTACCCCTTAAAATCGCTCAGAAAAATGAGCAATTTCACAACGCAGAAGAAGCTGTGGAAAAAACTGGCTCTATTATTATTGAAGAAGACCTTTTAAAAACCATAAAACTCGATGAATTGGTTAAGCGGCTAGGGCACTCAGCATCTGTTATCAGAGAAGGTCATAAGCATTCTCCTACAAATTTTATTATTAAGGAAATTTTAGCTTTTCCATTTTAGTGCGTTTTTTTATTAAAAATAATAATAAAATGCTGAAGACCATTCCCAGTCGTGATTCTTTTTAGCGTATAAAATATTAAAAGAATTATTTTTTATATACTGCCAACGCCATTCAGTGCCATAGGTATAGAGTTTCTTAACTCTGGAAAGGGTAAATACTTTATAGTCGGCAAAAATTTTAAAATTAAAATCATTGCGGGGAGAAACTAATATGGCCAATTCAGGGCCTAATCCGAGGCGCATACCACGGTGACCTAATCGTTTAGACAAGGCAAAGTCACTGGTTAAAAATAAATAATAATGAATAAAGGAAAATCTTTGGGAGAACCCACTACCTAATTGCGCTAAGGGTGCGAGGCATTCATTGCATGAGGTATCATTGAGAGATTTTGCTCCAAAATAAGCGCGCCAGCTCATATCGGAAAAAAGACGTTGTAAGGGACTAAGAGAGACCACATCGACAAAGGCAAATTCCTCTAAAACAAATTTTTTACTGAGCTTGTTGGGTGAATAGCGAAATCGAAAGTCTCCCATTTCCATGCGTGCGTCTGGGTTTTGTCCATTGGGGGGGTCTAGAAAATCATGCAGGGCAAATCTATATTGAAAAGAATAAAACTCTTGCAGCTGTTTCGTGCGTCCGGCACCCAAGCCTATTCGTCTGGTGTAATGGCCGAGGTGAGGGAATTCATTTTTTGGGAGTTGTATATTGAGGTCGATCGATTTTTTTGGAATTTTGCTGCGAGCGATAAGGATTTTTCTTTTCCAACCGAGTTGCTGTGTTTTTTCGCTAAGAACTTCCTTGGCATAAACAAAGTCGAGATAGTCAATACCAGCATCCAGTATTTTGATTTTACTTTGATCTGATAATTGATGATCAACTTTATCTGTCTCGAAATTTTCTATAAATTTTAAAAAAGAATGGGTTTCAGTTTTATTCAAGGTGGCAAGGCGTGCTTTTAATTTTCTCCTTTGGGATGGCCTAAAAGAGATGGATTTTACGAGACCTGGAGTCTTGGCAACCACATGTAGGGTATCTACGGGGATAATGAGATAGGCCATGCGTTCCTGTAAATTCCATGCAGGGCGAGCGACATCCAATAAGGCCAGCATATGGTAGCTACAATTCTCAGTAAAATAAAAATATTTAAAGTATGTGGAAGACATTTCCCAAACATGAGCAATGATTATTTCAATCTCGGGCGCTGTTAGGTTAAGTTCATAAGACCATAGGTCACGAGACTCATAGTCGTTGTATTCGCGAATTTTATAAAAATATGGTATTGCTGCATACTCACCGTTATACCAACCTGCAAAACCTCCTATGGCATAAAGAAGAGCGTTATTGGTGGTTATAGTGGCAGAGTAATTAACAGAGTAGTCCAATAACTCATAAGCGCGAGTTTTTTCATTGGCCTTATTTTTATTGAAGCGTAAAAGCGTGTGACCAAAGGCGGAGGCGGGTCTATTGAGGTAGTAGGAAGAGAAAACCAGTGATAACGATGCGGCGGCCATTTTTTTTCTAAATTTAAAAAATCCTTCGCAATTTAATTCTTGAGGATTAAAATCTGTGCCAAGTTTTCTCTTGAAAAAAAGTAAGCGCGCAGGAAATCTGCAAGAGGGGTGCCTATTGATATTTTTATGAACGGGACTTTGGTAGAATGCGCGAATCGTTGCTATAAGTTCTGCTTGAGGATCGCTACTGCCCGCTGGGTCGTTGAAAAAAGCCTGGCCATCTGCTTGACTCTTAACCCCACCTAAGAGGGTCGGTCGGTAATGGAGCAGGTTATGCCATTGTTTATCTTTGTAAAGTTCAAGTTTGAGCGCCTTTGCTAGCGCTTTTTCCTGTGAGGCGTGTGAGATTTGCACGATGGCGTGAAACAAAAAAATGAATAAAAAAAAGCCCCTGATCATAATTCTAATAAATTAGTGATCTGGGGCCTTTTAGTAAAGCTTAAATTAAATTTACTTCGATTATATGCAAGCTTTTTCAGTGGCAATAATATTTGAAATTTTGCTCTGAATTTCATAAGCAGACACTCTTTCCGATGGGAAAATAACTTCGTAATTGGCCTGTAGGCTAGATCCAATCGCTGTATGATTGCTACAACCATACATTCTCGATAGAGAAGCAAGAGTATCGCCATTTCCTCTGGCAATATCGTTAGCGAGTGATACTCTATTCGCCTTGATAAAAACAGCTTGTGCCTGACCACCCGCTCCATCGAGCTCACAATTCGAAGTCCCCGAAGTCATACCAAAAGTCTGATTTCCAGAGAGACCATTGGTAGTCGCACCTAGTACCTGATCCACTAGACTTGAGTTGTCGGTAAAGACAATTGAACCGAGACCACAACCTTGAGGGCCATAAGAAGCAGCAAAGGCACTTGAACTTAATAACACAAATAACGTCATAAAAACTTTTTTCATTTATTCCTCCCAGATGAATAATATTATATTCGTAAAATGCTAACAAAAAAATCTCACTCTCACAAGATATGATGTCGAGTGATTTATCTCAGTGTTAAGGTTTTTTACTTCGTAGATTTAACTTATTAAGGGAGGGTTAAACTCTGAGGATATAGCCACGGGACTTGATGGTTTTTAAGTTTTTTGAAAAGGGCATGAGTTTTTTTCGCAGATTGGATAAGTGGGTATCTATATTTTGGTTTTGTACATGAACGTCTGGCCAAACCAGTTTTGTGATATATTCGCGACTAAAAATTCTATTGGGATTTTTAGAAAAAAGGTGGATAAGTTTAAATTCGATAGGGGTCAATTGAATTTTTATTTTATCTATCTCTGCCTGTTGCATATCGCAGAGTAAAATAAAATTTCCAAAAGAAATTTTTTGTTGAGTTTTTAATTCCTTTCTGCTTTTTGCAATCTTATTTTTTACTCTGGCCTTCAATTCACTAACGGGAACTGGCTTAGAGATAAAGTCGTCGGCACCTAGTTCTAAGCCGAGAATCGTTGTGGCTTCTGTGGTATCACCACTCAAAAAAATAACCGGAACTTCTGGGTGCAGCTCTTTGAATTGAGCATAGAGTTCAAAGCCATTAACTTTTGGCATGTGAATATCGAGCAGGATCAAATCAGTTACCGATGAAGATAAAAAATTCATCAGTTCTAATGGGTTTTGGATGAGCTTTAGATCAAACTCATCCCCCAAAATATCTGCGTATGTTTCGAGGGTATCTTTAATATCATCGACGATGGTTACATGCATCGCTCTTCCTTTTTTTGAGCTATAGTTATATTATAATAGCAAAACCTGAAAATCCAAAAGTTTAATGCATTACTTTATTTTCAGTCTATTAGAGAGCAATTCTTAAGGCGCTCTATGCGCTGCATTGAGTTCATTTGCCTTGTAATTTGTCGCGTAGGTTTTCGTCTTTAGGATTGACAAACCAGACTGATATTAGGGCCTTAGTAAACTCTGGATCGGCAATAAGTGGTTTTTCTTTGCCATTTACTCGAGTCTGCAGGCCTTTTTTGTCAAATATAAGCACAATTTTCTGCCCCTTTTCAATATCCTGCATATAACTATTGAACTTATCAATAGCTGGGCGCAATTTTTTTAATTCGGCCTCTTGGCCTTTAAAGACGTTGGTAAACCCTTCATTCCATCCTTTAATTAATTTCTTAGCTGAAAGGTCCATAACAAAGTGCATTACCAGCTTCCTAGGAAGTGGGTTGATAATATCGTTAATGTTTTGAGATTTCTTTTGCAAATAGAGCGCCGCAATATAAACTTTAAGCCTAATCCAAGTAGCCTTGCGAATGCCCAGTCCATTGAGCACCAACTTGGTGCCATTAACTGTCTCCACATCGGGAAATTTAATCCCCAGCTTTTCGGCAGCAAAGGAATGAGTGAAGGTTAAGGAAATTAAAATAATCAATAATATTTTCATAAACTGGTCCCTCTTGAGATTAGAGTTTATTGTAACCAAGTTTTAAGGATCTGTGACAAATTAACTTATATCAATTTATCACAGGTCCTCGGGAAAGATATTATTTTTCTTTTTTAGGGCTTCTCATGACTGTGCGTTTATTGGCGGGTAGTTCTTTTTTTCTGACGCGTAAAGATTTTGGTGTTATTTCCACCCATTCATCATTGTCAATCCAATCCATCGCCCATTCTAAAGTTCTTTGCACTGGTGGTGGTAACACGATATTTTCGTCTTTGCCAGCGGTCCTCATAGAGGATAAATGTTTTTCTCTTACGCAGTTGACGTTCATATCATTTGTTTTTGTACTTTCACCAATAATCATACCTTCATAAACCATTTCACCGGGATTGATAAATTGCTTACCAGTGGGGAGTAAGTTGAAAAGTGCATAGGGGGTAGCCTTGCCTGCGCGATCGGATACTAAGGCGCCATTTTGCCGTGCCAACAGATCTCCGGCATAGGGTTTATAACCAAGGTATTCTGAGGACATTAGTCCCTCACCACGAGTATCTGTGAGAAATTGTGAACGGTAGCCAATAATTCCTCGTGAGGGAATTTCAAATTCAATTCTCGTCCTGTCAGTACCAATGGGGGTCATATTTTTTAGAATCCCTTTACGAATGGAAAGTTTTTCGGTGATGGCACCCACTGAATCCGAGGGTGTATCGAGCACGAGGAGTTCATAGGGCTCAGTTTTTTTGCCGTCTTCATCTCTTTGATAGAGCACTTGGGGTCGTGCCACCATCATTTCGTAACCTCTTCTTCTGAGTTGCTCAAAAACAATCGCCAATTGGAGTTCGCCACGACCTTTGAGCCTGAATACTTTAGGGTCGTCAGTGGCTTCATATTGTAAGGCCACATTCGTCTTACAGGATTCAATCAAAAAATCTTCTAATTTTCTTGAAGTCAAGTACTCACCTTCTTGGCCAGATAGGGGAGAGGTGCTAACGCTGACATTGATGGAGACGGTGGGGGGCTCTACTTCGATACGCGGGAGCGGCTCAATATTATTTGGTGAAACGATTGAGTCGCCAATATGGCCATTTTCGATACCGGAAATGATAACGATTTCGCCCGGTAATGCTCGATCGACTTCTTTGGTAGAGAGTTTGTCAAAGATTTGGATGGAAGAGACCTTAAAGTTACGGGTTTTTCCATGGGCTTCACAGAGAGTAAAGTTTTGTAGCTTTTTTATAGAGCCTCGTTGAATTCTGCCAATTAATTGCGACCCTAGATATTGAGAATAGGCCAAGTTTGCCACTAAAAGTTGCAGGCTATCGCCACCAGAAATTTTGGGTGCAGGGAAAAAATCTTCAAGCATGAAATCTAAGATACAATGCAGATTATCAGTTTTTTTCGCAATATCTCGTGTCGCCCAGCCCTCTTTTGCCGAAGAATAGAGAATGGGGATGTCCAAGTCAAAGTCATGGATTTCATATTGGTCAATGATTTCTAAAAATAGATCTTCGATTTCATGTTTAACTTCTTCAATCCTGGCATCTGGGCGATCGACCTTATTAATGAGTACGGCGATTTTAATTCCTCGCTCCATCGCCTTGATGAGGACGAAACGAGTTTGTGGCAATGGCCCTTCTGCGGCATCCACTAAAAGCAGGACCCCATCAACCATCATCAGAGACCTTTCCACTTCACCACCGAAATCGGCATGGCCAGGAGTATCGAGGAGGTTGATTTTTGTACCCTTCCATTTTATGGCACAGTTTTTTGCAGTAATTGTAATACCTCTTTCTCTCTCGATTTCACCGGAGTCCATGACTCTGTCTTGCAGTTCCTCTCTTTCAGAGAAAACTCCTGATTGTTGTAGTAGGCCATCAACGAGGGTTGTTTTTCCATGGTCAACATGGGCCACAATGGCAATATTCTTCAGTGGCACAGATAGTGTAGTCATAAAGCTCCAAATTATGTAATAGAATTGAACCCCAACATAACATATATTGGTCTTATATAAAAACAGGATTTACAAATTATGCTACAAGTACACGGTCTTGCGAAATCTTTTGGTGGACAGACGATTTTTGAGGATATTAGCTTTCTTTTAAGCAAAGGGGAGAAAGTAGGCTTGGTGGGACGTAATGGCAGTGGAAAATCAACTCTATTTAAGGTGCTCATTGGTACTGAAAGCCATGATTCCGGGCAGGTACAAGTCCCTAAAAATTATAAAATTGGCCATCTTGAGCAGCATATTTCCTTTTCTAAAACCACCGTCTTAGAGGAATGCGTGCAAGACTTGAGTGAGCATGAGAAATTTGACAATTATAAGGTCGAGAAAATTTTATTTGGGCTAGGCTTTTCTGCAGAGGATATGCAAAAGTCACCCACCAGCTTCTCGGGTGGTTATCAAATTAGAATTAACCTCGCGAAAACTTTAGTTAAAGCGCCAGACCTTTTGTTATTAGATGAGCCAACCAATTATTTGGATATTATTAGTATTCGGTGGCTGAGAAGTTTTTTGCGCAATTTTGCCGGAGAAGTGATCATTATTACTCACGATAGAGAGTTTATGGATTCCGTTTCCACGCATACCATGGGAATAAACCGCAAATCAGTGAAAAAAGTTAAGGGACAGACAGAGAAGTATTATCAGCAATTATTGATGGACGATGAGATCTATGAAAAAACCCGCGCCAATCTCGATCGTAAAAAGCAACATTTAGAAAGTTTTGTCGATAAATTTAGGGCCAAGGCTTCAAAAGCTACCCAGGCGCAATCAAAAATTAAGCAATTACAAAAAATGGAACAATTGGATGAGTTGGAAAAAGGCGGCCATATTGGACTAAAGTTTAAGTATGAAAAATGCCCTGGAAAAATTATTTTAGAAATTGAGCACTATACTTTTGATTATAATAAAAATATTCAAAGCTCTAATCAATCAAAAACACTCACCCAAACACCCATGATAAATGATTTTTCAATGCAATTAGGGCGCAACGAAAAAATAGCAATCATCGGAAAAAATGGAAAAGGTAAATCTACCTTATTAAATTTAATTGCCGATGAATTAAAGCCATGGCAGGGCACTAAAAAAACCCATCCCGCCATTAAGCAAGGACTTTTTGGACAAACAAATATTCAAAGATTGCATCTTAACCATTCTATTATCGAAGAAATTCAGGCCACTAATACTAACCTTACCAATAGTGAAGTGAGAGCTATTTGCGGCGCCATGATGTTTGAGGGGGATTTGGCAAAAAAGCAAATTTCGGTTTTATCTGGCGGTGAAAAAAGTAGAGTTCTGTTGGGAAAAATTTTAGCCTATCCTACTAATATCTTATTATTGGATGAGCCCACTAACCATCTCGATATGGAGACTATTGATGCACTCACAGATCAAATTAAAAATTATCCAGGTGCTGTGATAGTCGTTACCCATAGTGAAGCCTTGTTGCGAAACATTGCTGAGAAATTGATCATTTTTCATCGTGGAGGAGTAGAATACTTTAATGGCAGGTACGACGAATTTTTGGAAAAAATTGGCTGGGAAGACGAAGCAGTTATGGGGACGCCCAAAAAAAAGAAAGTTGATCGCAAAGAATTGAAACGTTTAAGAGCTGACCTTATTTTAGAAAAGTCTAGAGCACTGGGCCCTCTTAAGAAAAAACTGGTAAAATTGGAAAATAATATTGAGCAATGGGAACAAGAAAAAGATAAAACGAATGAAGATCTTATTGTGGCTTCAGAAAACTCTGATGGAAAAGAAATTGAAAAATTATCTCAACAGCTAAGTTTTTTAGATGGGGAATTAGAAAAGGGTTATCTCCTCTATGAAGAGATAACCCAAACAATAGATACTGAAGAGAATATTTACCAATCGAAACTCACTGAATTAGAGTGAATCTGCTCTCGCCAAAGATTTTTTAAGATCAACTCTTCCGCCTGAGACCATTTTTGATGAAAATCTGCTTATTTTTGTAACGGTGTCCATGAGAACTTGTTTAAGTTCGAGATGAGTTAAGTTTGGATATCTAGTTAAAACTTCCGCTGCCACTCCAGTAGTGGTAGGTGATGCCATTGATGTCCCCGACATTGATGAATAGCCGCCGGGAACCGTCGAGTAAATATTCGAACCAGGCGCCGCTAGATCAACATTTCTTATGCCATAATTTGAAAAATAGGAAAGGCCACCTCTTTTTTGAGTGGAGGCAACAACCAAAAGGTTATCATTACTAAATGAAGCTGGATAAGTGAGTTTACGATCGATATTTTGGGTTGAATTGCCAGCGGCAACGATCACTAGGACACCATATTCTTTGCCAATAAACTCAATGGCCTCGCTCACCGCCATGCCACCTTCATTATGACTTTTGCCAAAAGAGCAGTTGATGATTTTAGCGCCATTTTTCGCGGCATAAATATAGGATTCAATAACATCGACATCGGTTTCATCACCGGAGTTTGGTACCGTTCTAATACCCATTATTTTTACATTGGAGGCAATCCCAGCAATACCAACACCATTATTTTGAGTGGCACCAATGGTTCCTGAAACATGGGTACCATGGCCGTGGGTATCTTTCATATTCCCAGTGGCATTACCATCATTATCTCTGTTAAGGGTATTGATGCCGTGGACATCGTCGACATAGCCATTATTATCGTCGTCAATACCATTATTGGCGATTTCACCAGCGTTGACCCACATGACGTCTTTGAGGTCTTCATGAGTATAGTCTACCCCCGTATCTACCACTGCCACGATCGTCTGACTACTGGTGGCCTTGGTGTTGTTATAGACGTCATTTATCGAAATGCCATGTTTTTGGGCACTCTTAAAAGACCAAATTCTAGAAACTTTCGGATCGTTAAATGGAGATGCCATTTGTATAGTCTTATCCATAACCGGTATCGCCCCCAATTTTGCCAATTCTTTTGGTTTGGCCTTGTAGTCTCTCTCGGTATATTCAATGGCAGGTATGTGACTTATTTCTTCTTCTAGTTTTTCTAGCGAATGAGTGCGCACCACATAGACATTGGAAAATAGCAATTTCGTGGAAATAGCATTTTTAAAAATTGGTGCTGATTGGCCTTTTTTAATTTTTACGATTAAACGGTTTGTCGAAAAATTTGGATTGTTGTTTGCGAAGGTGAGAGAACTAAATAAGATGAGAAAAATTGCGATTTTCATACTTTAACTTCCTTGTTAAAAATGGTTATTAGAATTCTTGATAAGAAGATACTAGTGAGCTTTATACGGACTTTATACTTATTAAACCTTTCACGATGTCAGCAAGTGTAAGTTAGAAATCGCTAAGGTGGATAATTTCCCCTTTCATATGATTAAAAGCGTCGGGTACCTTAGCTCATATTTAACCTTCTTTAAAAAGATCGGTTTCCCAATAGATTTTGGTGATCATCCATTTTTTTTTAAATTTTTATCGAACTTTTTTTGTCTCATATTGACACTTTTTTTTCTATTCTCATAATGGAAATTAAATTGCCAAAAGACCATAAGATTAGAATGTGGGTGTTATTTCGGTATATTGTGTATAAAAAATACAACCCTTGTTTTTATTGCTTTGACTTGTTATTTGCGCTGATATGATGCCTTCATTACAAATATTAACATAAGCGAATTGTAAGCATGAGCTGCAATTCATAGGTTAGGTGAATGGATACAAAAATGAATCATCCTTTAATACTCGTTTTAACATTACTTTGTTCAACATTAGTATGTGCAGTTGAATCTTCTACCATTGATTACAGTTCTTGTAATAGCTTGCTTACATCACTTAAATCAAGAGATGCGAGAGCCCCTGGTTATCTTAAACTTATTGAGGGTAATAAAGTCGTTGCTCATCAAGGAATCGAGATTGTTGAAAGAGTTGAGTTAGATGCAAACACGACATCCTTTATTGGTAGGGTTACTTCTCTTAAATATAGAAATGGAAGGTATCGTTCAAAAAAATTTACTATAGAAAGAGATAACAACGGATTAGTGGAAAGGATCACGGAAATAGGTATAAATGATGTTTCTGGAGAGCTAGAAGACAACCTACAGTATCATTTTTATTTCAATTATAAAAATAATCTGTGTCAATTGTCTGCCATGACGAGGGAAGTTTTAAGTAAAAATAAAATTGAATTAAGATTTGAGCTTAAATCAGAAAGACAGATTGATAGATTAATTAAGCAATATGGAAAAACGATTGAAAGTTGTGCCGATATTAATCTCCCATGTTCTGAAGAGTTTGAAATCATCAATAAGGCCATGTTAAGTCTTAAAGAAGACCTGCTGCTCACATATGGTGATGATGAGAGATTTCAGATATTTCAATTCCCCAATCTAAATAAAGGTTCTAACTATTTAGGTTCAGTGGATCACTTTATTGAAGAATATATTCGATCATACAGCTCTATGAATAATATTAGAAACCGCTTTGAACATCCATATTATACGTTGGATAATTGGGTATATGGAAAGCCTGATGGAGTAAAGTTCAGACTATATGACTTTCAAGAATGATCTTTGAGTTTTTCTATCGCAAAGCGAGTAATTATCACTCATAAAAATTATAAAATAAAAAAGGGAAAAAAGGGGGCATGACACCTTTGCCATTCACTGAGTCGCAAAAGGGTCGTGCCCCCTCGAAAAGTGTCATGCCCCCTCAAAAACCCTCAAAAAAAGAAAGGACAAGGTCAACCCTGTTAAATTTCAAAAAATTTTATTTTGAACTCTCAGACCCCATCTTTTTAAACTCATTATCTAGCCTTCCTCATCAGTTGTAGTTTAAATAAAACCAGCTGGTACCTGCAAGACCTCTGGAGTTAACCACTCAATAGTAGAAGAATTATTTATCAATATCCCATACTCTAAACGATTTTCTTCTACAAAATTAACTAATGTTTGCAAGCTTCTTCTTGGAGTTTGTACTCCATATTTTATTTCAATAGGGATAATTCCAAATTTTCCATGGAGTACAAGATCAATTTCGGCCCTATTTCTTGTATCAATGGGAATTTCCTTTTGCTGGCACCGTTTCAGGACACCACTAGTCAAGTATTCTCTGCGCCATCCGAGTGCAGAGCGCTCGCACCAGAGCGCCAGCGCAGCAAAAAGCACCAGCGCAGCAAAAAGCACCAGCGCAGCAAAAAGCACCAGCGCAGCAAAAAGCACCAGGGCAGCAGAGAGCGCTAGCGCAGCAGAGAGCGCTAGCGCAGCAATAGAACCAGCGCAGCAGAGAGCGCCAGCGCAGCATAGAGCGCCAGCGCAGCATAGAGCGCCAGCGCAGCAGAGAGCGCCAGCGCAGCAAAGAGCGCCAGCGCAGCAAAGAGCGCCAGCGCAGCAAAGAGCGCCAGCGCAGCATAGAGCGCCAGCGCAGCGTAGAGCGCCTGCGCAGCATAGAGCGCCTGCGCAGCATAGAGCGCCAGCGCAGCATAGAGCGCCTGCGCAGCATAGAGCGCCAGCGCAGCAAAGAGCGCCTGCGCAGCATAGAGCGCCTGCGCAGCAAAGAGCTCCTGCGCAGCAAAGAGCGCCAGCGCAGCAAAAAGCGCTAGCGCGCCCCCATCCCCGCCACGCCAAAAACTTTCACCCCCTCGCGAAAATTACAATTTCTGCAGAGCAATAATACATTCTCAGCAGAACTGCGCCCACCGAGCGCGACTGGAATTCGATGTTCAAATTGCAAGGCAAAGGTCGAGGAACAATTTTCGCATTTAAAATCCGCCGTGCCAACGCCCCTCGCCTAACCTCAATAGGAAGTGTGCGGCGACTCTTAGAGGGATTATTTTGTGGGTCGCCAGTTAAGGGCGGTTGCGCCTGCGGGTTGTTCGGGTTGCTAGACTTGGTAGTTTGTTCGTTGAAAAGTTCGCGAGCAGGAATGCCCTCGTTGGATTTTCTGACGGTTGTCACAGGTTTTTGGGGCAGAATCTTT
>Ga0316206_1002031_pt1 | contig 14966 bp, 9 predicted proteins | sample 6monthpyrite_MG_FD_204942 | JGI IMG/M metagenome (GOLD analysis project Ga0316206, IMG submission 204942) | Microbial mat bacterial communities from mineral coupon in-situ incubated in ocean water Damariscotta River, Maine, United States -... | ecosystem: Environmental > Aquatic > Marine >...
TCACCACCAAATGCTTTGGTTAGTACCGCAGAAATTGCTGCTGTTAATGTTGTTTTACCATGGTCAACGTGGCCAATAGTACCTACGTTTACATGCGGTTTATTACGTTCAAACTTTGCTTTAGCCATTTTTCTATTACCTTTAAGTTTATTAAAAGCCCGGCCTGAGACCGGACCAGACTTTCATTAAGCCTTACGAGATTCAATTATTACGTCTGCCACATTCTTCGATGCTTCACTATATTGTGAAAACTCCATTGAGTATGAGGCTCGACCTTGAGTTGCGCTACGTAAATCTGTAGCATAACCAAACATTTCAGCTAGTGGTACTGACGCATTCACTATCTTAGATCCTGCAGGACCTTCTTCCATACCGTCAATCATACCTCGACGACGATTTAAATCACCTACTACATCGCCCATATTGGCTTCTGGAGTAGTAACTTCAACTTTCATCATAGGTTCAAGTAATACTGGTTTCGCTTCTAACGCACCTTTCTTAAAACCCATTGATGCAGCAATTTTAAACGCCATCTCGTTTGAGTCAACATCATGGAAAGAACCATCAAAAAGCGTAACCTTGATATCAAGTAATGGGTAGCCTGCGAGAACCCCCGCTTCCATTTGCTCTTTACAGCCTTTTTCAATTGCAGGGATATATTCTTTGGGAACCGTACCACCCACAATTGCATTCACAAATTCAAACCCCTCACCTTTTGGTAATGGTTCCATTTTCAACCAAACATGACCATACTGACCACGGCCACCTGATTGACGAACGAATTTGCCTTCCACTTCAACCGACGAACGGATAGTTTCACGATAAGCCACTTGCGGCTTACCAACATTGCATTCCACGTGGAATTCACGCTTCATACGTTCAACTAAGATATCAAGGTGTAATTCACCCATACCTGAGATGATCGTTTGACCAGATTCTTCATCGGTTTGAACTCGAAATGAAGGATCTTCAGCTGCAAGCTTGCCTAGTGCTATCGCCATTTTCTCTTGAGCGGCAATAGTACGAGGTTCTACAGCTATGGAAATTACTGGTTCGGGAAAATCCATACGCTCTAGCGTGATCACATGTTCTAAATCACACAGGGTATCACCAGTGGTCACATCTTTTAAGCCAATGGCTGCGGCAATATCACCGGCACGCACTTCTTTAATTTCTTCACGATTATTTGAGTGCATTTGTACAATACGCCCAAATCGTTCTTTTTTACTTTTAACTGGATTAAAAACACTATCACCAGTTTTAACCACACCAGAGTAAACACGGAAAAACGTTAATGTGCCAACAAATGGATCGGTAGCAATTTTAAATGCTAACGCTGCAAACGGTTCATTGTCGTCTGCATGACGCTCGCCTTCTGTTTCAGCTTTATCATTATTAATCCCTTTAATGGCTGGTACTTCCGTTGGCGATGGCAAGTAATCAATCACCGCATCTAATACAGCCTGCACACCTTTATTTTTAAAGGCCGAACCACAGGTACATAAAATAATGTCATTATTCAAGGCGCGTTGTCGCAATCCTTGCTTAATTTCTTGCTCGGTTAAACACCCTTCTTCAAGGTATTTATCCATTAATTGTTCAGAACCTTCAGCGGCAGACGATACTAACTGTTCATACCAGTGCTCTGCTAAATCCTGCATATCCGCAGGGATAGGATCATGAGTAAAAGTCATGCCTTGATCTGCTTCAGTCCAATTGATCGCCTTCATTTTGACTAAATCAATTACACCAGAAAAATGTTCTTCACTACCAATAGGTAGTTGTATAGGTACTGCCATTGCGCCTAAACGAGTTTTTAATTGTTCAACTACGGTAAGAAAATTGGCACCGGTACGATCCATTTTATTCACAAACACAATGCGCGGCACATGGTATTTTTCCATTTGTCGCCATACAGTTTCGGTTTGTGGTTGCACGCCAGAAGAAGCACATAACACTAATACTGCACCATCAAGTACACGCAAAGAACGTTCTACTTCAATGGTAAAGTCTACGTGACCGGGAGTATCAATGATATTGATGCGATGTGCATCATATTGGCCATCCATTCCTTTCCAAAAACAAGTGGTTGCTGCCGAAGTAATGGTAATACCTCGCTCTTGCTCTTGTTCCATCCAGTCCATGGTAGCTGCGCCATCATGAACTTCACCTATTTTATGCGATAGGCCGGTATAGAAAAGTACACGTTCTGTTGTCGTCGTTTTACCTGCGTCTACGTGCGCACAAATACCAATGTTGCGGTAGCGCTCAATAGGCGTTATACGAGCCACAATGTCATCCCCTTTCTAAGCTGGTCATAATTAATAGCTTAGATTAACGAAAAATATAGTGGTCTTGTGAACAAGACCACTACACCCTTTACTTTATTACCAACGGTAATGAGCAAACGCTTTGTTTGCTTCGGCCATACGGTGCACGTCTTCACGTTTCTTAACCGCTGAACCTTTGCTGTCAGACGCATCTAACATTTCGTTAGCTAGGCGCTGAGCCATCGATTTTTCACCACGTTTACGAGCTGCATCAACTAACCAACGCATGGCTAGTGCATTACGACGCACTGGACGCACTTCAACTGGAACTTGATAAGTAGAACCACCTACGCGACGAGACTTAACTTCCACCTGTGGGCGAATGTTATCTAGCGCTTCTTCAAATAATTCTAGATGATTTTTTTCAGATTTCTCAGCTAAAAGGTCTAATGCACCATAAACGATTTTTTCTGCCGTAGATTTTTTACCATCAACCATCAAAATGTTGATGAATTTTGCTAATAGTTCATTATGGAACTTAGGATCTGGCAATATTTTACGTTGCCCTATGACGCGTCTTCTTGGCATCTCAATTCTCCGTATAATTCAGGGATTACCCAAAATGTTAATTTGTTAATTTGGCCTTACTTCACGGAAACCGCTAAGATTTAGGGCGTTTTGCGCCGTATTTAGAACGGGCTTGTCTTCTATCGCTAACACCAGAACAATCTAGTGCACCACGAACGGTGTGATAACGCACACCTGGTAAATCTTTTACACGACCACCGCGAATTAATATAACGCTATGCTCTTGTAAGTTATGTCCTTCACCACCGATGTATGAAGTTACTTCAAAACCATTCGTTAAACGAACACGCGCAACCTTACGTAAGGCTGAGTTTGGTTTTTTCGGTGTAGTTGTATACACACGAGTACATACACCACGACGTTGCGGACAAGCTTGCAACGCGGGAACGTTACTTTTTGCTACCTGTCTGACACGTGGTTTACGTACCAATTGGTTAATAGTTGCCATTACTAGCTCCTGATTAGTTAAATTTGGATATCAACAGTTTTCTCTGCTTTTATCCGCTCATAAACGTGAAAAATCGCGCCCAAACTCTGATCTAAAGAGTGGGGACGCGAATTCTAATGGTCAAGCATTAGCCTGTCAAGTAAGACAGCGCTAATGCAGACAACTTTTTAAACTATAGTTCTGGCTGATCATCAGATTCTATAGAAAAATCAGCATTTAAAGCATCGGTTAATGCTTGGGCTGCTTCATCCGCAGAAACTGTTGTTTCTACTTCAACACCGGCATTCCGTTTGCGTAAACGCTCTTGATGATACGCATAACCTGTACCTGCTGGGATCAATCGACCAACGATAACGTTTTCTTTCAAGCCGCGTAAGCCATCTTTCTTGCCACTAACTGCAGCTTCAGTAAGCACGCGCGTAGTTTCTTGGAACGATGCTGCTGAAATAAACGACTCAGTTGCTAGTGATGCTTTAGTTATTCCCATCATTTGCATTTCGTAAATAGCTGGTTTCTTACCTTGCGCTTCCAATTCGCGGTTAGCAATATTCACTGCTGCCACTTCAAGTTGTTCGCCTTTTAAGAAGCCACTATCGCCTGCATCTAAAATTTCACACTTACGGATCATTTGACGAACGATAACTTCGATATGTTTATCGTTAATCTTAACACCTTGTAAGCGGTAAACTTCTTGAACCTCATTCACGATGTAGTTAGCTACATGATCTACACCTCGTAAACGTAGAATGTCATGTGGTGATTCAGGACCGTCAGCAATAACCTCACCTTTAAGTACAGACTCACCTTCAAACACGTTCAATTGACGCCATTTCGGAATCATCTCTTCGTATACTTCACCACTCAACTGAGTAATTAACAAACGACGCTTACCTTTGGTTTCTTTACCAAAGCCGATGATACCGGTTTTCTCAGCAAGAATGGCTGGCTCTTTCGGTTTACGTGCTTCAAATAAGTCAGCAACTCGTGGCAAACCACCAGTAATATCACGGGTTTTCGAACTTTCTTGAGGAATACGAGCTAACGCATCACCAATATTCACTTCCGCACCATCTTCTAAATTAACGATAGCGTTACCGGCTAGAAAGTATTGTGCTGGAATTTCAGTACCAGCAATCATTACATCCTTGCCTTTAGCATCAATTAGCTTAACCATTGGACGTAATTCTTTACCCGCAGTGCTACGTTGGCTAGGGTCGGTTACTACAATTGAAGATAAACCAGTTAATTCGTCGGTTTGACGAACCATAGTTAAACTTTCAAGCATATCAACAAACTTAATCTTACCCGCTACTTCGGTAATGATTGGATGGGTATGTGGATCCCAATTCGCAACAATTTCACCAGCACTCACGGCATTACCGTCTTGCTTGCTCAACACTGAGCCGTACGGTACTTTATAACGCTCTTTCTCACGGCCTAAATCATCAATAATGGTCAATTCAGATGAACGTGAGGTTATTACACTCTTACCTGACGAGTTAATTACAAATTTAGCATTTTGTAATTTCAAGGTACCTGAATTTTTAACTTGAACATTATTTTCTGCTGAAGCTCGCGACGCAGCACCACCAATGTGGAATGTCCGCATGGTTAACTGAGTACCCGGCTCACCAATTGATTGTGCAGCAACGACACCAATCGCCTCACCTTGATTGATCATATGACCACGCGCTAAGTCACGACCATAACAGTGAGCACAAATACCAAAGTCAGTTTTACAGGTGATAATTGAACGAACTTTAATTTGGTCAACTGAATATTCTTCAATTAAATCACATAGTTTTTCATCAATTAGCGTATTACGTGGCAATAACACGGTTTTTTCATCGCCCGGAACCATCACATCTTTGGCTACCACTCGACCTAGTACACGTTCACGTAGTGCTTCAACAACATCACCACCTTCAATAAGTGGGTTCATCATTAAGCCATCTTCGGTTCCGCAATCAACTTCAGTAACGACTAAATCTTGTGCTACATCAACCAAACGGCGTGTTAAGTAACCAGAGTTTGCCGTTTTCAACGCAGTATCGGCCAAACCTTTACGCGCACCATGCGTAGAAATGAAGTACTGTAATACGTTCAAACCTTCACGGAAGTTAGCGGTGATAGGTGTTTCAATGATTGAACCATCAGGTTTTGCCATCAAACCACGCATACCCGCCAATTGACGAATTTGTGCAGCACTACCACGAGCACCCGAGTCAGCCATCATAAAGATTGAGTTAAATGATTGTTGCGTTTCCATCACACCATCACGATTTAACACCTGCTCGGTGGACAAGTTATCCATCATCGCTTTCGATACTTTTTCGTTTGCTGATGACCAAATATCAATGATCTTATTGTATTTCTCACCCGCAGTAACTAAACCTTGTTCAAATTGAGCTTGAATTTCGGCTACTTCTTCTTCTGAAGAAGCAATAATAGTGTATTTCTCATCAGGTATAACCATGTCGTCAATACCAACCGATGCACCCGAAATCATTGCATAATGGAAACCGGTATACATAATATGGTCAGCAAACATTACCGTTTCTTTTAAACCAAGATTTCGGTAAGCATGGTTGATCAATCGCGAAATAGGCTTCTTACCTAACGCTTGATCAACTAATTCGTATGGCATTCCGTTAGGGCAAATTTGCCATAAAATAGCACGACCAATAGTGGTATCACGCAATTTAGTTTCAGCAACTAGTTCACCCGCTACGTCACGTACATATTCAGTAATACGTACTTTAACTCGAGCATGTAATTCTGCAGCACCGGTACGATAAGCTTTTTCTGCTTCTTTCGGACCAGTGAAAATCATCCCTTCGCCTAAACCATTTACCCGTTCACGAGTTAGATAATAAAGCCCTAATACCACATCTTGTGAAGGAACTATGATTGGGTCGCCGTTAGCTGGTGATAACACGTTGTTAGTTGACATCATCAACGTACGTGCTTCCATTTGTGCTTCAATAGTTAACGGTACATGTACCGCCATTTGGTCACCATCGAAATCGGCGTTATATGCCGCACATACTAATGGATGTAAGTGAATGGCTTTACCTTCAATAAGTACCGGTTCAAACGCTTGAATACCCAATCTATGCAGGGTAGGTGCACGGTTAAGCATAACTGGATGTTCGCGGATCACTTCATCAAGTACATCCCAAACTTCAGCGCCTTCACGTTCAACTAATTTTTTCGCTGCTTTAATAGTTGTCGCTAAGCCACGGGCTTCTAACTTGCCATAAATAAAGGGTTTGAAAAGCTCAAGCGCCATTTTTTTCGGTAAACCACATTGGTGTAAACGTAATGTTGGACCAACCGTGATAACTGAACGGCCAGAATAATCAACTCGTTTACCAAGTAAGTTTTGACGGAAACGGCCTTGTTTACCTTTAATCATATCAGCCAAAGATTTCAATGGACGTTTATTGGAACCAGTAATCGCACGACCACGACGACCATTATCTAATAACGCATCAACTGACTCTTGCAACATACGTTTTTCGTTACGCACGATAATGTCTGGTGCAATTAAGTCTAATAACCGTTTCAAACGATTGTTACGGTTGATTACACGACGATATAAGTCATTCAAATCTGAGGTGGCAAAACGACCGCCATCAAGTGGCACTAATGGACGTAAATCAGGCGGTAAAATAGGTAATACCGACATAATCATCCATTCAGGTTTGTTACCTGACTTCGCAAATGCTTCCATCAATTTAAGACGTTTGGTGATTTTTTTACGCTTAGTTTCACTACCAATTTCAGGTAGTTCTTCACGCATTTGCGCCACTTCGCCGTCAAGATCAATTTGTTTTAACAAGGCAAGAATAGCTTCGGCGCCCATTTTAGCGTCGAACTCATCACCGTGTTCTTCTAATGCATCGAGATATTCTTCTTCAGTTAGAATTTGGCTTTTTTCTAATGTGGTCATACCGGGCTCAGTAACCACATAAGATTCAAAATACAAAACTCGCTCAATATCGCGTAATGTCATGTCTAGTAATAAACCGATCCGTGATGGTAACGATTTTAAGAACCAGATGTGCGCCACTGGGCTAGCCAATTCAATATGACCCATACGATCACGGCGCACCTTGGTTAAGGTAACTTCTACGCCACACTTTTCACAAATCACACCACGATGTTTTAATCGCTTATATTTACCACAAAGACATTCGTAATCTTTTACTGGCCCGAAAATACGAGCACAGAACAAACCATCACGCTCTGGTTTGAAGGTACGATAATTAATAGTCTCAGGTTTCTTTACCTCACCAAATGACCAAGAACGGATCTGATCCGGTGAAGCTAATCCAATGCGAATACCATCGAATTCTTCGGTTTGATTTTGTTGCTTAAGAAACTTAAGTAAATCTTTCACACTCTATCTCCTGTCGGAGTTAATAACCTTGGCAGAGAGTTAAACACGCGTTTAACTCTCTCCGTGTACTGACTTTATTCGGTATTTGTCAGCCAATATTATGCTTGAACGTTATTCTTGATCTAATTCGATGTTGATACCCAACGACCGAATTTCTTTCAATAATACATTAAACGATTCAGGCATACCGGGTTCCATCCGATGATCTCCGTCAACTAAGTTTTTATACATCTTAGTACGACCGTTAACATCATCTGATTTCACCGTTAGCATTTCTTGTAGAGTATAGGCAGCACCATAAGCTTCTAACGCCCATACTTCCATTTCCCCGAAACGCTGGCCACCGAACTGTGCTTTACCACCAAGTGGTTGTTGGGTAACTAAGCTATATGAACCAGTGGAACGTGCATGCATTTTGTCATCAACTAAGTGATTTAGTTTCAGCATATACATATAACCAACAGTTACTGGACGTTCAAAGTTACGACCAGTCCGGCCATCAGTTAAGATAAACTGACCACTTTCAGGCATGTCCGCTAATTTAAACATTGTTTTGATTTCTGCTTCGCTGGCACCATCAAATACAGGTGTAGCAATTGGTAAACCCGCACGTAAATTATCGGCTAAACGCATGATTTCATCATCAGAGAATGAATCAATATCGACTTCCTGACGCGATTCACCCAATTCGTAAACTTCTTTTAAGAAAGCACGTAATTTTGCGACTTGTTGCTGCGCCTTGATCATGCGATCGATTTTTTCACCGATACCACGAGCAGCCATACCTAAGTGAGTTTCTAGGATCTGCCCGATGTTCATCCGCGAAGGTACACCTAATGGATTCAACACGATATCCACTGGTACACCATGTTCATCGTACGGCATATCTTCAACTGGTACTACGTTAGAAATTACACCTTTGTTACCATGACGACCCGCCATTTTATCACCCGGCTGAATTCGACGTTTCACCGCTAAATACACTTTAACAATTTTTAGTACGCCTGGTGCTAAATCATCACCTTGGGTAATTTTACGACGCTTAACTTCATATTTTTTATCAAAATCAGCTCTAATGTTATCGTATTGTTCAGCAATTTGTTCTAACTCATTTTGCTGCTCTTCATTCGATAAATTCTGGGTTAGCCATTTATCACGCGACATTGACATTAAGTCAGATTCTTTCATGCCCGATGCTATTAATAATTTTTTAGCTCGTGCATAAATGCCATCTTCTAAAATGCTAAACTCATCACCCAAGTCTTTTTTAACTTGTTTAAGTTGCATTTCCTCAATTTCTAATGCCCGTGCATCTTTTTCAACACCATCACGGGTGAAAATTTGCACGTCAATAATAGTACCTGATACAGAGTTTGGTACGCGTAATGATGTATCTTTAACATCAGCCGCTTTTTCACCAAATATTGCTCGCAGTAGTTTTTCTTCTGGTGTTAATTGAGTTTCACCTTTTGGTGTAACTTTACCAACTAGAATATCGCCACCATTCACTTCTGCACCAATGTATACTACACCTGAAGCATCTAATTTCGATAACGCCGATTCACCAACATTTGGAATATCGGCAGTAATTTCTTCGCTACCTAATTTGGTATCACGCGCAATACAGCTAAGTTCTTGAATATGAATAGTGGTAAAGCGATCTTCTTGCGATACACGCTCAGACACCAACATTGAATCTTCGAAGTTGTAACCATTCCACGGCATAAATGCGATACGCATATTCTGCCCTAACGCCAATTCACCCATATCAGTTGATGGACCATCAGCTAGTACGTCTCCACGCACTATCGGCTCACCAATCAAACAAGTTGGTCGTTGGTTAATACAGGTGTTTTGGTTAGAACGGGTATATTTAGTTAAGTTATAAATATCAATGCCCGCTTCACCTGGGATCATTTCATCTTCATTAACTTTTACGACAATACGTGAGGCATCTACGTATTGCACTACACCGCCACGTTTTGCAACAGCAGTCACACCAGAATCGACAGCAATAACTTTTTCCATGCCAGTACCTACTAACGGTTTATCCGTTTTTAACGTGGGTACAGCTTGACGTTGCATGTTCGCACCCATCAAAGCACGGTTAGCATCATCGTGTTCTAAGAATGGAATTAAGCTCGCTGCCACTGATACAATTTGCTGTGGCGAGACATCCATATACTGAACGGCTTCCGCTTGCATCAAGGTAAATTCATTTTTATGACGGCAGGTTACCAACTCATCAACAAGTTTATTATTGTCATCAATTTTGGCATTCGATTGAGCAATAACAAAGTTACCCTCTTCAATCGCTGATAAATAATCCACTTCATCTGTGACTAATCCATCAACAATCTTACGATATGGTGTTTCTAAGAAACCATAATCGTTAGTACGGGCATAACATGATAATGAGTTGATTAAACCAATGTTTGGACCTTCTGGTGTTTCAATAGGACATACCCGACCGTAATGAGTTGGATGTACGTCACGCACCTCAAAGCCAGCACGTTCACGGGTTAAACCTCCCGGTCCTAGTGCAGAAATACGGCGCTTATGAGTCACTTCAGATAACGGGTTATTTTGATCCATAAACTGCGACAACTGAGAAGAACCAAAGAATTCTTTCACTGCTGCTGAAATCGGCTTAGCATTTATTAAATCTTGTGGCATTACTGCATCAAGATCACCTAAGCTTAAACGTTCGCGCACAGCACGTTCAACACGCACTAAACCAACCCGAAATTGATTTTCGGCCATTTCGCCAACGCTACGAATGCGACGGTTACCTAAGTGGTCAATATCATCCACTTCGCCTTTACCATCACGAATGCTGATCAAGGTTTTCATTACCGCAATAATATCATCGTTAGATAATGTACCTTCGCCTTCGATAGAATCGAAACCAACACGACGATTGAATTTCATCCGACCAACCGTTGATAAATCATAACGGTCAAGTGAGAAAAACATATTTGCGAACAAGCCTTCTGCTGCATCTTTAGTAGGCGGTTCGCCCGGACGCATCATGCGATAAATTTCTACTAACGCTTCTAATTTATTAGTGGAGTTATCAACTCGTAAGGTATCTGACATATATGAACCAACATCGAATTCATTCATATATAAGGTAGACAACTCTTTGAAACCTGCTTGGCTCAATTTAGCTACCGTATCTAAGGTTAACTCTTCGTTCGCCTCAGCAATCACTTCGCCAGTTGTTTTATCAACATAGCCGATTGATAATACACGACCCACTAGATATTCAGCCGGTACTTCTAACGTTTTAACATTATCTTTTTCTAATTGACGAATATGTCGAGCCGTAATGCGACGTCCTTGCTCAACTAGCACATCACCATTTGCTAAGGTAATATCAAAAGTTGCTGTTTCACCACGTAACCGTTCAGGAACAAGATCCATTATCAACTTATTACTTTTGATACGGAAAATAGTGGTTTCGTAAAAAATAGCTAGAATTTGTTCGGTGGTGTAATCTAACGCACGTAAAATAATACTCGCCGGAAGTTTACGACGGCGATCAATACGTACAAATAAATTATCTTTAGGATCAAATTCAAAATCTAACCATGAACCACGATAAGGAATAACCCGTGCATTATATAGCACTTTACCAGAAGAGTGGGTTTTGCCTTTATCATGATCAAAAAATACGCCAGGTGAACGATGTAGCTGAGAGACTATTACCCGTTCAGTACCATTGATAACAAACGTACCGTTCTCTGTCATCAATGGGATTTCGCCCATGTACACTTCTTGTTCTTTGATATCTTTAACAGTGCCAGCTGGTGCATCTTTATCATACAGCACCATCCGTAGCTTAACGCGCAACGGAGCTGAATAAGTAACACCACGTATTTGACATTCTTTCACATCAAATAATGGCTCACCTAAACGATAACTAACATATTGTAATTCAGAACTACCTGAATAACTTTTAATAGGAAAAACAGATCGAAATGCGGCTTCTAAACCGGTTTCACCTGTTGGATCAATATCAATGAACTTGCGGAAAGACTCGAGTTGAATGGACAACAAAAATGGATAATCCATTACTTGTACACTTTTACCAAAGTCCTTTCTAATTCGCTTCTTCTCAGAGTAAGAGTAAGCCATGGGGTTCCTCAGCTTGCTGGTTATGCCGAATCTGTCTTCTTTAAAATAAGAGGAGACAGGCTTATCACTATGACAATAAATGTCTTAACATCGTATAATGCACTGTTTTGGCTTAAAAAAACACCAATTTCTTTAGCGCAAAAAGGCCGGTGATGCTTACATCACCAGCCAATGCCTTGTTCAGGCAGATAATCTGTCGTTAAACAGATTATTTGATCTCAACAGTAGCGCCTGCTTCTTCAAGATCTTTCTTAAGTGCTTCAGCTTCCGCTTTAGAAACAGCTTCTTTAAGCGCTTTAGGAGCAGCTTCTACTAGGTCTTTAGCTTCTTTTAAGCCAAGGCCTGTTGCACTACGTACCGCTTTAATTACGCCAACTTTCTTGTCGCCGAAACCAGTTAAGATTACGTCGAATTCAGTTTGCTCTTCAGCAGCAGCACCAGCATCACCACCAGCAACAGCAACAGCTGCAGCAGCAGATACGCCAAATTTTTCTTCCATTGCTTCAATAAGAGCAACTACATCCATTACTGACATTTCAGCAATAGCGTTTAGGATATCGTCTTTAGAAATAGACATTGTTTAATTTCCTGTTTCAATAAGCAGTCTTTTCGTTAATAAAAAGCACTGTTTTAATAACTATATTTAATACAACAAACTTGTTTTGGCAGCTCGAATAGCGAGCCAGCCAGACTAAGCAGCTGCTTGTTCTTTCTGATCGCGAATTGCAGCAATTGTACGGCAAAGTTTGCCGGCAGATGCTTCTTTCATGACGCTCATTAAACGTGCAATCGCTTCGTCGTAAGTTGGTAACTTAGCAAGCAATTGAACGTCTACAATAGCACCTTCGTACGCCGCCGCTTTTAATTCAAATTTTGCATTTGTTTTAGCAAAATCAGAAAAAATACGAGCAGCAGCACCGGGATGCTCATTAGAAAATGCGACTAATGTCGGTCCCACAAGTGAATCAGTTAAACATTCAAATGCAGTACCTTCAACTGCGCGACGTGCCAGTGTATTACGGACAACACGCATCCAAACACCGTTTTCACGGGCTTGTTTACGTAGCGCAGTGATCGCACCAACGGTAACGCCACGTGCGTCGGCAATAACCGCTGATTGAGCGCCAGTGGCAGCTTCTTGAACTTCAGCAACAATTGCTTTTTTGTCATCAAGATTTATAGCCATCGGCTGTTAACTCCTGGTTCAAACCGGATATACCGGTATTTTCAACTCTTAAAAACGATTTCGTTTCTAAGCCATTACGGCGAGAGCCAGAATTTAAGGAAATTTCTGGGTAATCACCATCTACGTAGGAAGATTAAGTACTTATATCAACATACACCTACGGTCTTTGACGGGGCTGCTCTATCGATTAAACGTGTTAATCGCAAACAACACCTACCAAATTTTAAGGGGCGAAATTATAGCTTAAAATTTCGCCCTTGTAAAGCATCAAGAATTACGCTTCTAACGTTGATTGGCTAACCGAAACACCGGCGCCCATAGTAGTAGAAACAGAAACTTTTTTGATGAATTGACCTTTTGCATTAGCTGGTTTAGCTTTTTTCAACGCATCTAATAATGTCGTTAAATTTTCCTGCAACTTAGCATTATCGAAATCAACTTTACCGATAGTCGTATGAATAATACCGTTTTTATCATTTCGATAACGAATTTGACCCGCTTTAGCATTTTTAACTGCTGTAGCAACATCAGGAGTTACTGTGCCAACTTTCGGGTTAGGCATTAATCCACGTGGCCCTAAAATTTGACCTAATTGACCAACAACACGCATTGCATCAGGAGAAGCAACAACTACGTCGAAGTTCATTTCGCCGCCTTTGATGATCTCAGCTAAATCTTCCATACCAACTAAGTCGGCACCCGCTTCTTTAGCTTTGTCAGCGTTAGCACCTTGAGTAAATACAGCAACACGAACATTACGACCGGTACCATGTGGTAATACCGTTGCGCCACGTACGTTTTGATCTGATTTACGTGCACCAATGCCTAAGTTAACAGCAACATCAACACTTTCTTTGAATTTTGCAGTAGCAAGTTCTTTCAACAAAGTTAATGCTTCGTTGATTTCATATTCTTTTAATACGTCTACTTTTTCACGGATAAGACGAGCACGTTTTGATAATTTAGCCATTGATTAATCCTCTACCACTAAACCCATTGAACGAGCTGAACCCGCAATGGTACGTACTGCTGCTTCCATTGAACCTGCAGTTAAATCAGCTTCTTTGGTCTTAACAATTTCTTCTAGTTGAGCCGTTGTTACAGTACCCACTTTTTGAGTATTAGGACGGCCAGAGCCACTCTTAATACCAGCCGCTTTTTTCAATAAAAACGACGCTGGAGGTGTTTTCGTTTCAAATGTAAATGAACGATCACTATAGACGGTAATTACCACTGGTACTGGCGCACCTTTTTCCATCGATTCTGTTCTGGCATTAAATGCTTTACAGAATTCCATGATATTTACACCATGCTGACCTAACGCAGGACCAACTGGTGGTGACGGATTAGCCGCACCCGCAGCAACTTGAAGCTTGATTAGAGCTTGGACTTTTTTAGCCATTTTATTTACCTTTAAGTTTGGGTTCAAACGCCACACATTTTGTGTAGCTCCCCTGAAATTTATTTTCCCGCGATTATTTGCCAATATCCCAACAAACAAAAACGGCAGCGGATTATATATTAATCAACGCTACCGTTTCAACACTTTCTTGTTTATTTTTCAGACTAATGCATATTAGCCTTTTTCAACTTGGCCAAATTCTAAATCAACTGGTGTAGAACGACCAAAAATTAACACCGACACTTTAATGCGGTTTTTCTCATAATCTAACTCTTCTACTACACCATTAAAGTCAGCAAATGGACCGTCAATAACGCGAACCACTTCACCCGGCTCAAATAAGGTTTTAGGTTTAGGCTTATCGGTTTCTTCTAAGCGTTGTAGAATTCGATCGGCTTCTTTTTTAGTGATTGGTGCAGGACGATCACTGGTGCCGCCAATAAAGCCCAGCACTCGTGGAACACTTTTCACTAAATGCCATGCTTGCTCATCCATCGCCATTTCAACTAAAACATAGCCAGGGAAAA
>Ga0316206_1002032_pt1 | contig 14952 bp, 11 predicted proteins | sample 6monthpyrite_MG_FD_204942 | JGI IMG/M metagenome (GOLD analysis project Ga0316206, IMG submission 204942) | Microbial mat bacterial communities from mineral coupon in-situ incubated in ocean water Damariscotta River, Maine, United States -... | ecosystem: Environmental > Aquatic > Marine >...
ATCAAGCGCCCGTTGAAAGGATTTGTTGTTTACAAATATTGGTCCAGGTTTGCCCGATTTGGTGTACTTACCGGGTATCCAGCCTTCAAGCTTAAAACTGCCATCCTTAGACACTATATGTCTTATCTCAATACTGGAGATTTCTGTTACGCGTAACCCTGTTGTTATTGAGCATAGTAATAGTGCTTGGTCTCGTTCTGGTGTACGCCCTGACACACCCGCCACATTTATCACATGCTTTATTTCAGCCTTGGTTAGCGGTGGCGCCTGATTCTCATTTTGAATCGGCGCTGCATAGTATTGTTTAGATCTCATAATTATAGGAAGCATTTACTTTGTTCCTATAAGATACTAAAGTATTACTTAAATTAGCTCAAGGCCGCATTATTACTATACATATAGGAAATGCGTATCCTCATATCTGTTGGTTTTTAGCAAGTAAGAACACGCTTTTGAGGCAGAGATGGATTGTCGTAAATTGATTTACGTTTCACTTGGAGACCGTGTTTTTTAGCTGTAATTAAGTTCGATAAACCTGTTGGGAGGATTTATCATGCTTCCTCAGCTCCCAGCTGTTTTATAGCAAATTTTCCTCGCTCAGCTACTGAAGGTGATTTATCAACCGCGAAGAGATTTGCTAAGGGCAACGACTCATCACCTAGGCCTTTCAAGTCACGAATGAGCATTTCTGCTGCCACCCTTCTCACGATAGGGGATGGATCAATTGATGCGGATTTAAGCGTCTCCAAAAATGGACTGGTGGCTGTTAATTTCCGCTCTGAAACAATTGGTTTCAAGCGACCTTCACAATATCGTTTATCGGTCCACTCCCATTTCCGTCCTTCAAACCATGTCATCTTCCCTTCAAATTGGCTTCGATAAGCCTTAGCACGAACAGATGGTTGTATCGCTTTCTCGGCTATCTCTTTAAGGGAAGCATCAAGTACCGAGGTGCGACCAATCTGTGAAATTATTGAAGTCATAGGCCCTGAGGTAGCCGACAAAATCTTGGCTTTAAAAGCTTCCGCTATCGCTTTATTTGATATAATTGTAAGCAATACTTGCTTATCTGTCTCATCCATTCTTCCCCACGAATTCCAATGAGACAACGTCACACATAATGCATCTACCACATGGGCTGGTTCAGATGCTTCCACAATTTGAGGAAGCTTCTCTCTGGCTGCTACACGAACTTGTGGAACCCAATCATTCAGTCTCCGAACGGCAAGCGCGAAGAAAAAGCGATTAGGTGCTGCACCTGACAGGGTGCGCAATGTCTTCTCACGCGTATGTCCGTCCCAGCTAATAAGATCTACCCACGTAAGCAGTTGCGAAGGCTTTGACCAAATTTTCCAATTTGGCTGAGATGATTTTTCTAATGCTGAGGAAAACTCCCCACGAATAAGCCTTTCCCAGTAATCTAAGTTCGATAAAGGCAAGTGCGAAGTCGCAGCAACAAGCTTTGACATATCAGCCACTATTTTTTTGCTAGAATTAATCGAGAGCGCAAAGTCCTTTACCGCCGATATTATATTCTCTTCTAAATCCCCTTGAAGACGCACGATTTATTTCTCTCCTAACAACCAGTTAAACGACACTTAATATGCCTGCATGACGACTTTGTTTCAATATCACTTCCAAAACATCCACCACTTATTACCTTCCACACGTGTGTTGTTCTGTTCAATATTTCTTTGGCTAAATTTACTAGGATCTCGAAAAAACTCGTAATATTCAACCATTTCCTGAATAAACCCCCAAAATGACTCATAGGCTTTTTCTATTTCTCCTTCGTCATCAAATCGATAAATTAGTGGATTATCTGAAGATCCATCAGCAAAGAAACCCAAATTCGAATCGCCCAATCTTGAAGCAAAAATAAAAAAATTTTCAGGTTGTACTAAAAGCTCCTCAACTTCGGCCAAATCATCATCTTCATACTCAAAATATTTCTTACCAAGAAAATCATCGAATGAAGGTAAAAATGCATCCCAATGATCACTTGTTAAAAAAGTCCCAGCACCTTTACCCATAACCCGAAGAAATTTCTTGTACTCTTCGGGTAAAATCACATCATGCTCTCTTTCAAGAGTATTTATTTCATCGGTACTGCACGATTTAAATTCTTTCTCTTCAGCTTCACCTGTGGCGACAAGTCGTTTAATTAAATCTTCGAAACTATCCTGCTTTTTTATATTTTCAACCAAGTTAACTTTAAAGGGCTCTAATAACTGTAATATGGCTTTATCATCTGTGTAGTCAAAACAAGAATTCCCACTTTCATCTCTTATACAAGGGTCCGCTTTATGGATGAGTAGTAACGAGACAAAGTTCTTAAGTTTTTTACTAACAGCTAAATGTAGCACTGTAGTTCCATAAACATTTCTTTGATTTGGGTTTGCTCCTGCATTCAATAGAATTTCTACAATAGAAAATGATTTATCTATATCTGCTTTATTCCCAATCTTTTCATCATTGAGTATGATTTCGTTGATAGCCCATTGCAGCATCGTATGATAGAAGTTTGGTGTTTTTATGAAATTTACATCCACCCCGGACTTCACTAAATAATTAACCACCTCAACATGTTTGCCTTGGATAGCATAATCTAATGGAACGCGCCCTGAGTCCGATATCACATCCAAACTAGCCCCGTTTGTATGAAGGAATTTAGCAACTTCATCTGTTGATGCTTCAAAAATTGGGGTTGTTTTGTTTACAATGCCTTTTGCGTTTACATCAGCGCCATGTTCTACCAGGTATTTAACACACTCCAAGTTTCCACTACGAGACGCGTAATGTAGTGGTTTCGTCCCAAACCACCCATTAGCGTCAACCAATTTAATGTCAGAATCGATAAGGCTTTTGAGGTCAATGAAGTTTCCTGATTCGGCAACCTCATGGATTTCCTGGTCTCCCATACCATTTTGATCAAGCATATTTATTTAGACTCTCTAATTGATAAATTATCCAGCAATAATCTAATTTTGGTTATATCCATATTTACTCATCTAACGCTTTGCTAATCCGCTGTAACCGAGACGGATAGTTAAAAATGTAATTATTTCAGTAGAGTAAGTAAAATGCTTAATTCAAGCAAACGGTAATCGTTCAGTTTGAGTTACTTATGTGCGGTTCTCAGTAAACACATCACAGAATGCATTGTACGTCGGCGTATCCTCTGCAAAATCCAACACGGCGAACACCACACGATCAAATGCTCCTACGAAACGAGAATCTGAGTTAAGTGCATCTGAGAACCATCGAGCAATATCAGACGGTTCATTTCCAAATACACCGCACCCCCAAGCACCAAGAACAACGACTTTGTGCTCATGATGTCGCCCAACGGCAAGTACTGAACGGATTCGTTCCTCCATCGTTGGACGAATCTGTGAAATCACATTGGGTTCATTACTACGTACCGCACCCGCGTTAACCGCAGGGGAAGTGATAATCGAGACCAGGTACGGTTCGGGAATTAAACCGTCATCGTCGTCCCTAAACACAGGAACGGATGGCGAGTAAATCATATGGTTGGTGTAAAGCGACGACGAGTATGAACGATTTATGTCGTAGTAGGTCATTTCGCGAGATAGTGATTGATGCAATCCAGATGCGCGTGCCAGGCACTCTTCTTGAGCTTGGGAGCCGGAGAGGAACCCGCCGCCAGGGTTCTTTGCAGATGCAAAGTTCAAGCAAAGGGGGTCAGTATATCCTTCATCAATAAGTGACTTTGCGGCTGCAAACGTTGTGCAGTTCACCACATGAAACGTGGTGTTTGTCGGTTCGGGTGGTTCGAGTGAATTGACGAGCAGTTCAAGATCGGATGGCGTGTAAAAAGTCGTACCGTCACGCATGCAGCGAAGCATTTTGGAGAGTGAGACCTCGGCACCATCAATCACGTACGATTCCCTTCTTAGTACTTCGATTGTTTCATCGGCAATCAGTGCGCGTTGCTTGCGGTTAGCCATTAGTTTTCATTTACTCTTAGTAATAGTGTCGTGTTCTGCGGAAATTTTGGAGCGTAGCGGAAAAATTGTCCGACAGGAGCTTAGTTACGTGTTGCTAGTTTCGTTTTCCCAACCCAGAGCTGGCCCTTTATATATGCCACCTGTGATAAGAATAATTTCAATATCCTCCTGGGAGGGAAAGTGGTCAGAATACTCAGGCCATTTTTCCATAACAAATTGCTCCCACCAAACATCTGGGTCTAATTGTTTCACTTTGCTGTCATAAACGGTTTCGAACTTGTAGCCATCGGATTTAAGGTCGTTAGCGGCTTTATAAAGTGCTGACTCATAATCCTTGGCAGCAACATAATAATTAAGTACCGCACCTTTCCATTCTTCGGGCATTGCTCTGTTAGTCCCCCTTGAAACAGCAATGGGACATTCAAATAGTAGATTGGAGTTACTAAAAAGTGGCTCAGAGTTTTCCGTAATGTCGTGAAGCAAAGTATTGGTGCACGAACTTGAAAACATGACATCCATTGGGCTTATACCGGCACACTGATCAGCTATTTCTCTACCTAATTCGTTAGATGATTCAGAAGCATCAATGATAAGTGCAATACGGTACTTTTCTTCTCCTTTATATTTTAGCTTCGAGAAGTATGCGTTTCTAACTTGTGGGAATGCCCGGAGAATTTTGCCTACTTCAAATCGTAAAGCACTAACCCCATTACCCTCTAGATCTCCGAGGAACGCCATGTCTGAAAGCTTTGCTTCAAGCTGTTCAGGCATTTTCTTTCCAAACAATTTTCCTAGCACCTAATTCTCCAAAGTCACGTAACCACTGTTAACGGAACTATTTCCTTATTATTGGGATTTTAGGAAATAATATATACCCAATTATTAATGAATTCAACTACTTAGTAACAAGACAAGATTAGGGCATTAGATGAAAGTCTGCTCTGTAGGCTGAAAAATATAAAAATGACTGTCTGATTATTTGGTGAAAGGTGTCGCGCTTAATAAACGTCTTAAATGTACAGGAGTAAAACAAAAATAACCTCAGTGAAAATCCACGCCCTCTAAAAAATGCCCGCCATCAATCGTCAGCACGTTGGTATAAATTTCGGTACTATCCATGGATTTATGCCCAAGTAGTTGGCTGACATATTTCAGCGGTCGACCATGTAACAGTAAATGAATCGCAAAGCTATGCCGAAACGTATGGCAACTAATCGAAAAGGGTGCGCCCCCTACTCTTTCTACTAATGCATGAATATGTCGGTTTACGGTTTGTCGCGCCATGGGAAAAATGCGTTCAGTTTTTCGAAAGTGTCCTGCATACAGATAACTTTGAATCCGATCTTGTAATGCAAAATCCATAATCGGCACATAGCGTTTGGGGGAGCGTTGTAACGCTTTTTTAGTCGGCCGACCTGGTCGTTGCTTTAATGTTTTTAAGATCACACCAAAATCATACCCATCATCAATAAAACTGGCGGGTGTGAGCGCCAACACTTCAGAAATGCGGGCACCGGTGGTCCACATTAAATCCAGCATCAGGCGATACATTGGGTGCTTTTCAGCATCCAGCAAGCGAAGGACTTCGGGTTTTACAAGATAGGGCTGTATCGCATCAATGGTTTCAAGCACCGTCGGACGCTTAGCCATTAGACGATCCCAGTTGATTTCAACGGATTGAATTGGAAAGGTAACCGAAGGTTCAATGACAGGTTCAAACAGTCGTTTAGGACGTGTTGCCTGAAACCGGTGTTCTGAGGGGTTATTTTGTACCATTTCATCTAGTCATTTTGGTGCATTAGTTTATTAATTATAGACGACAAATACAGCTGTGTTGGGTTGATTTATGTAGAAACTCACGTGAAATATTCCCAAAGTTATGATGCACCAAACTAGGGGTTAATGGTGCATTATCGTCTATTTTAATTAAATACGACGAGGCCTATAATTATGAGTTCTTCTTTTTAGGAGAATCAAAATGACAACACATCCCTTGCCCTTTGATCCGGCCCTTGCACGTTTAGTGAAAACAGACACGCTCACACCCTGCCAGCAAAAAACGCGACCTAATTTCAAGACCGCATGCGACTTTCGACAAAAGCACATGATAAAACACCCTTTTCTATCCGATTTTCATTGCTGGGCAGAATACTTACATGCAGGTTTATTAGAAGGTGATCCGACGGTTACAAGTTATATCCCGCAACCTTATCTATTACGAATTCGTCAAACTTGGTATACGCCGGATAATTATGTCGTGAGAAGCTCTCAACCCAGGCAGATCGAAGAGCTAAAACCAAAGGGAGAAATGCCAGAAGATAAACAAATTCCTTTAACGCATTATTTTGCACAACAGGGTTTTAAATTTGTCGTTATCAGTAATGAGTCAGTATATGAACGACAAATTGAGGCCGAAAACTGGCTTGAAATTGTTACCATTTTGCATCAGTCTAAAAATTTTGATACGGCGGATGCTGAAGAGATTTTGTTAGAATCACTGTATAAAAAAAACAATTCATGCACGCTGGGTGACCTGATTGATCCAGGCGATCGTGAGCGAACCTATATGCAAGAAATAGCCATGTTTCGCCTGTTACATCAAGGCCACTTAATAGGAACTTTAAGTGAAACTGCGCTCGATTATGATACAGGTATAAGCTTGTGAATATGACATGGCGAGAACGTCTTCAAGAACAACCCTACCTTTGGGATTTTACACAGTGGCCAATTATTCCGGTTGATTCTCTACCAAGTGATAAACGTAAATCATTTTTACGTAATAAAAAAGTGATAACGCAGATACTTAATGGAGGTCTACTTTCTGGTGTAGCTAAAGCGGCAAACCTAAGTTCTGGTCGAGTCAGTCAACTATTAGATAGAGCACTTGGTGGAGAGAGGGCTTCAAAGCCTGCATTAACAAAGGGGCTCATTCAGTACCGCTGCATAAATGAAAGAAAACGTAAAGAGCCATTATCTTCATTTGTGAAAGAAAGGGGGAACGCCTGTTCATTTAAATCATTGCTTCATCAAGTGCCAAATCTTTATGAGACGTTTGAAAATATGATTACAGCTAAAATTAAAGATAAACCGTATGGTCAACGCATAACACCTCAGGCCTTTCATGGTGAATTTAAACGAGTACTTGCTGAAGCTAATTGGCCTCAGGACCAATATCCTTATACTACTGAATCTTTGGCATATGAATCCGTTCGTCGCTACCTTCATCAACGTACAGGAGAAATAGAAAAAGAAAGAAAACAGCGACGATCAAAACCGTTACGCAACATAGGTCTCGTCAAAACCATACATCGAGCAATGCGCGCCATACAAATTGATGAACATATTTTAGATCTAACTGGACGTGTTCACCTACAACTTAATGATGAATTAATTCCACTTAGATTAGGCCGTGCAAATATACTGGTAATGCTTGATGTAGATACTACTTGTGCTTTAGGTTTTCACATAGCCCCTACTAAAAGCCCGAATCAACAAGACATGCTAACGTTATTTAATAACTGTTTACGTCCTTGGGAAAAACCGGTTCTAAGTACACCTTATCTTGAATATGCCCCCGGCGCCATGTTTCCCAGCGCGCTAGGTGATGCATTTCCAATCAGTTTTGGAACCGTTCAATTAGATAATGCATTTTGTCATAAAGCTCATTCTGTAATTGACTTCGTCTGTGAAAAATACGGTGCGACACTTAGCATGGGCTTACCTGCTAATCCAGTTGTACGCGAACTCGTTGAATCTGTATTTGATTACATCAATAAACAGTTCAGCCACCGTGTCGACTCTACCACGGGATCCTTTCCAACGGACAAAATAAAAGAGTCTCGTAAAAACCAGAAGAAAGTTCCGATCATAAGTTTTCAAACCTTGATTGAAGCAATCAGCGTTATATTAACTGAATACAACAACACTCCAAAAGAATCACTGGGCAATGCCTCACCGCTCAAACTATTTCAACATCATAACTCAACACATTTTGTACGTTATATACCTGATCAATTAAAACGTGAGTGGCAACCCCTACACGGTTTTAAAGAAGTTCCCTTACACTGGAATAGAAATGAGAATAGATTACCTCATATTAGCTTTCAGTATCAAAGATACCAGGGACCAGGTCTTTTAGCTGCTGCAAATGATACAAAGAAAATTCGTATAGAATATGATAGGCGTGACATTCGTACACTACATGCTTTTACTTTGGACGGTGAGGACCTTGGAGAAGTTTATGCGCCTAAATCCTGGCAACGATTTCCTCACACTATGTCAACGCGACAATGGATACATAAACATAGTAAACAGTATCGCTTGAATATGCGGGATCCACTTGCCACATATTTTCATTATCTTTTGGAAAATAAAGATAACCCTGCTGATGCGTTATCATTATTACGTGTTTATACCGAATTTACCTCTACTCTAGAAACAAGTCTTGAGCTAGATAAAACGAGTGAGCCTACAACCTTAACTAGTCCACCACCTAGTCAAGCCAGCAAACCGTTATGGAACCTTGGAATTGCGAATCACAGGAGCTAAATTATGGAACAACTTAAACTTAACAATGAGTATTTCAATCATCCGATATTTCATAAAAAACTCTTACACCTCAACACGCCTGCAATGAAAAATCTTCACGATGAACTACACCATTGGTTGTGGACTGGTTCTACCGGCGGTCTTATACCCGGTACGTCTAGAGTAGGAAAAACAACAGCGATACTGGCCGTATCTGATGAATTATATACACGTGGAAAAATTAAAATCCCAGTATATTACATCTCAATTCCAGATCGTGATCAGCATAATATTTCATCTATTTTCAAGCTTTTATGCTTTAATGAAAATTTACGTGTTAAATCCCATGATAGCGCTGATAATTTATCTAATCGATTTATTCACTACATAGCAGATAAGGCAGTTGAAAGAAACTGTCAGGATGCTGTACTCGTCGTAGATGAAATGCAACGCCTTAGAGTTAAGCAATTTAATGCATTTGCAGAAATTTACGATAAATTATTATTGCTAGATATAAACTTAACAGTGATATTTATAGCCAATGATCCGGAAGTATGGCAATTAGTTGAACTTATTGAAGAGCCAAAATATGCCCATATTCATGGACGTTTTTTTATGCAAGGTCTCTCATTCAAAGGCTTAACCTCCGCAGCTGATGTAAAAGTGTGTTTGAATCAATATGATACGTTAAGATACCCTAAAGATGGACTTACCTATACAGAATATTTTTTGCCTAAAGCGATAGAAACAAATTGGAAATTATCATCTTTATCGAATGATATGTGGCGTGTATTTCGAGAATATCAGAAACAGTATAAATTAGAATCATGGGGTATGAAATATTTCACTGTATCTGTTAATACATTACTGTCTGATATGTTACCCGAATACGGCATAGATAACTTTGATGATGAGATGATGCACGAATGCATCCGTCTTTCAAAAATAATCCCCTCACTGGTTAGACCTGTAAAATGAAACCCTTCCATCTCAATATGGGATATTTATTCGAACAGCCAAATGAGAGCACGTATAACCTCTTACGTCGCTGTATGATTTGTAATCCGGGTGCACCCTTAACCTTGATTGAAAGTAACTTACGTTTGATTGATACTAAGTCAAAATCAACTATGGATCGATTGCGACAATTAAAACTAACGCCAGATGATGCCCTTATTCAAGTTAAACTACCAATGTCTTACCAACGACAATGCCCGCAATGCGCAAAGGGGTTATATCATACCGATATTTATATCTTACCCTGGCTTACACATTGCCCAATACATCATTGCGAATTAACAACTATTTGTCCTGGTTGCAATAAAAGTTGGCCAGACAAAAATGAATTATCAAGGCGTGACTGCAATACTTGCGGACTGTTGACATTTAATCAAATTCATTTACAAGTATTACCTAACTTGAAATATACAAGCTATACCGATATTAAAAAAGTAAATTATTTTATAAAAAACAACTCTGCTAAGAAGCGTGTAGTACTGAACAGCTACAATATTGTTTCAACCGCACCATATAATGAGCCTCAATGGTGGAAAGAAGTAACTTATATGGATAATTTGTACCCATCATTTTACGTTCAGAATTATAAATGTGTCTTTAAAGACATAAATAATGAATTGAAGGTCATAATAAAATCTATAAAGAAAAAGTTTTCTCATTTGTCTCCTTACGAAATTGAGCGCTATGACATAAAAGATCCAGATTATTCAAATCCTTTAGTTCATAGTGAGTTATTACAAACTTTAAGCTCTAACATAAACACCCAAGGTCGTTTTGGAAAGGCACGGTACGGATGGGATTATCAAGTTATGAAGAATATCATCGAATGGATTCATTTAAATGCTTCTGAAAACCACAGAATACACCTTGAACATTATCACTATTTAGATATGTACGCATTACGAAAACTACCGTGTCTATGCCCCTATTGTATTGCACTCAGCATTTGGTTTTTTTATATTGCGTGGAGGCAGTATGATCCTTTTTACTGTCGGCGAAGTATGAATTATGAGTTCCTTTTTCAAAGCGGGTACCTCGGTTTTTACCCTGCAGGTGAACCCATTCTAACAGTAGAAAAAGATAAATTTGTTATGGATAAAAACTTTACAGGTTGGTTTTATAGACGGGGGTTAGAAATTTTGTTCCTGGATATTCTTCAATATATGTTTAATTTATCTAATCGTTTAGAAAAATATAAAAAAGGCAATAGGGATTATTATAACCCAAAAAATCGCCCTCCCATATTAGATCGGTATTGTTCCTATGACCTATCTAATGATAATTTCAATTTCTACTATGAAAATGAACACCCATTGAATGAATTTCTCCCTCCAGATTTTCAGGATATAAATAAAACTTGTGATATTTTCCACCAAAAACTATGGAGTAGAGATGGGCCTAGCTTTGATTTTAACATTACACTTTCTTCATCAGAGTTCACGTATAAAAAATTTAATGTCATACACGAGAATTTTAGAGAATTTGTAAAAATCAGATACTAATCCATAATCTGAAATTCAAGAATAAACTTTCATTTAATTATTGCAACTCTGCTTAAATTTCAGAGAGTAACACATGTACTAACCTGCTTCTTGTACATCAATACAACCGTCATATCGAAATCTGCAAATAATTCAGTTAGAGTGTATTTTTTTCTTATCTAATTTTATGTAAAACCTTGTGCATAGTTCTCGCGAAAATCAGAAAGAGCTTGTTCAATATATAAGAAACGGCTCCAATTGACAGGAAAGTACTGCAGTCGATTAAAGCTTCCTCAAAAAAGCTAATCTCATTTAATTAAATTAAATCAATATTTGTAGCTATTATAATAAGCACTTTACCTAGTCTGATTTAAATAGGCTGAAAGTTTTTAAACCCATTGTAGCTAAGGGCTTTGCCCAGTCAGGCATGTCCTGTTCGAGTATTTGAATCTTTCCAGATTTTACAGTAAATAGTTTTTTAATCGCGGGTTTGCTATTGATCAAAGAAGATGAATTATCAATCACATCCACTTGATAGCAGTCTGGTAACAATGTCATCATGTTATGAATTGAGCTAGTGTATCTCTGCCGAATTTTCGCTTCAGAAATATTGTGCCCACCCTTAGATACCCGGTACCTAACTCGTTCGATATGCAACTCGGCTGATGATAAACCACAATAAAAAATCCGTACCTGAACCCCATTTTTTATCGCATTATGTAACAGTTGAGTAATGGAGCTTCCGCCTAAAGTAGTTTCAAATGTGTAGTCTATATCCTGAGTAATAGCGTCGACTAAATAGTCATAGCCCATCTTCCAGGCCTGAGCATTGGATTCAAGTTGTGAGAGCGTTGGGTCTTCATCACGCAGTTTTCGAGCTACCTCATCTGGGTTGAAATACTCACCCCCAGCTTGCCGTATATTGGCTCCGGCGACTGAGCTTTTACCTGCGCCGTTAACCCCGGCAATCACAGTGATCAAGGCAACGTTTCCTGGCTCTTATAGGCATTGTTGAGGCTGTCTTCCGATGACGCAAATAATTCATCCGCTGCCTGATGGGATGCCGGTGAGGAAATACGCTGGAACAGGCGATCGTACTCATTAGCCTCCTGAGCTAATTCTAATTCACGTACCTTTTCAATGAGTTCTGTATAGCGCTGTTTCATATCCAGAATGGCCTGATACTGATCTACACCGATTACGACCGCTTTGTCAGATTTGCGTAGTTGGAGCTTCATGATTTGTTGTGATTCAGCCAGTTGGTTCAGCGAGACTTCGATTTGACGGCCGAACTCCCCGCTCCGCCTAGGTAATAACGAAGTTAGCGGGGCTAACCACTTCAATGAGGCTAAATCTCTAAGAGCTTTCGTCACTAGGGTGTTGTCTGAAGTGTTAACCAATCCGTCATCTTTAATGTGCTGCGTAGTCATGCGTGTATCTCCTGTCTACCGGCAGTTTAGCACCGAATCGGCGCAAGTGCCACTTGCGCCATTTTCTTTCATTAGCGGCGTATCTAGCTCCTTAAACTGGTTACCCGCTTAAAACTATAGACGCCCTTCAAGCTACTGGTTAAGCAATTAAGTAGATACTGTGGAAATATATACTCGACAGTTTAAAGTGAATTTTTCATCCTGTTTTAGTACTTACTGTGGAAAATATAAAGCTAAGTTACTGATTTTTCGAACAAGGTAAGGTTATTGTGTTTAGCACTTATTGTGGTTGACCAGTAAGTGCTAAAGATTTAAACAATAAGTGTTAAATTTCCACAATGTAAAAGCTAAATAGGTCTCGTAGTTTAGAGATGATTAACACTTATCTGCTGTGAATACGGTTGTAGCAGATAGAGTTTGGAAATGTGTTTTATAAATACATAATCTAGTTCGTATAATCAGGCGGTTTTTAAATATTAATGTATAACCAAAATATAATTAACATTAAGTAAATACTGTAAGTATCTGATAATTAAAATAACAACTACTCAATTAATGCATATACTTTTTGGTATTAACCAGTTTAATGGCATTCGGTGTCTGAATTTTATTATCTTCTAAAATAAAGAACTCTTGCTGTAGCAATCTTTTTACTACAGCAAGATTCTTATATAGTCATCTTTTAATCATCGATTCTGATATCGATTTAAATCAAAGATACCTGACAATACAGGCTGCTCGCGCCTGTATTGTTGATTAAACCAGTCAGCATGTAACCAGTAGTATTCACTGGTTCTGCGCAGTCCAAAACGTGCAACAAATATTTCATAATCTTTTCGATTCTTGATTTTATTATATTGCGTAACAAACTGTTCAATATCATTTAGTTCTACAACATAAAAGAAATCAGGATATGATCCTTCTAGCCACCCGACGATGGTTTGAGTATCATCTTTATAATCACGCCTGTCTGCCAGTTTTTCTTCGGTGAACATCGAGGTCACACTTTTATATGCCTTATTGCTAATCATCGTATAAGCAAGATCATCTTCAGGTTTACCCCCCATTGCCACACGTACAAAAGCCACGTCTGGCAAAACTTGAACAACAACTCCATCCATTTTTGCCGCTTTTTGCATTGCTTTATCAACTCGTAGAACATTTGTTGTAACATTGGGCTTACATTTATCAGATACGCAACGATTAATATAATCACCTTCGCCCATCAATGGACCTAGATACTGCTCAAGTTGCTGAAATAACTCAAGCTTAGGATTGTCGGTTTTATATCCTGTAACAAACTCATGGCTTAACCAGCCAGGTTGCTTTCCTTCATCATCTTTATTACTCTGACGAATACCCTGATACCAGGCATCACGAATTTCTGTTCTTTTGGCAGCTGGCAAAAATGCCAGAAATTCATCCTCACCTTCTGTGCGCAGAAAATCCATATAAAGCCGGGAGTTTATCTGATGCCCAACATTACCGTAAACATCGTAACCAGCCACAAGCAGATAATGAATGCGCTCCAGAACCGAGTAATCGATCACCCAGGCGGTTTCCGGGTAATCACCGATAAAACCATAGTTTACTGAAGCACTATCAAGGTGTCTGAATATTGTCAGTGCTGCATTCGGGTTTTTGCCATCACCTTTCCAGATATAACGCATTGCATCTTTTAGATCAAGCGGATTGAAATCGGCTACATTGGCTGTTTTTGTCTGTATATATTTCTGGAACAATTCCTTGTAGTGCCGCCGTCCAGCCAGAAGTCTGAAGTTATCTTCCAGCTCAGTGGGGGAAGCCAGATAATCCGATACTTTATTAAGATATTCATCATCAAGCGACATTACATCGGCATCAGGATCAAAGAATACGACCCAGAACTGATCTTCAATAACACTCAATGCTATCTGCCCACGGCAGACCGGTCCTTTTATAAAGCCTTCGATAAAGAAACGCGACTCATCCAGCAAAAATTTATAGCGTGACTTAACCGGAATGGCCGCAAAAGTTTTTATTGGATTTGAAGCAACCGCTGCCTCATAAGATGGCAGGCTATCGACATCATAGGCCGGGGCAAAAAACAGTTCACGGTATCGCTGCATCCGTTGTTTCGACATCTCGTATACCATATGTGTCTTGGCAACAATACTGCCCTGATGACGCACAATACGATAATAAACCTGGCCCTTATGTTCTCCATAAGGACGACGGGTTGGAATAACCACAACCGGTTTACCCGGTGCTGTAGTTGAACGAACCAGTCGGTAAAACTCACGATTATTAGTGCCATCAAAATGCAGGTGCGCCTGAAACAGGTGTTCGTACAGGTATCGAGCCACCAGCTTTCTTTTGTTCTTACTGACCTTGTTAGTATTGCCATTTAGAAAGCTTTCCCATTGTTTTATCTGCTTATCCGCAAGCTTTGATGGCGCTTTATCTTTCGGCATTGGTGCACCCTGCGCCAACCAGTGTACGAGTGTGGTGTATTCATCTCTATTTAAATTTGGCATGGCATAG
>Ga0316206_1002034_pt1 | contig 14937 bp, 19 predicted proteins | sample 6monthpyrite_MG_FD_204942 | JGI IMG/M metagenome (GOLD analysis project Ga0316206, IMG submission 204942) | Microbial mat bacterial communities from mineral coupon in-situ incubated in ocean water Damariscotta River, Maine, United States -... | ecosystem: Environmental > Aquatic > Marine >...
TAAGACAAATATCTAAAAATAAAATTCTCATCTCTTAGCACTTGAATAACGCCAATGTTTAGCATCTTCAACGCACCCTCTCTTTACAGGATTGTGATGAATATAGTTTATTTTTTCTATGAGCTTTTTTATAAAAAAGTAAAAAAATGATATAATAGTACCTATTGAGGTAAACATATGAGCAACAAGATAAAAGAAATAGCCAAAGAACTTGGAATGACACAAAAACAAATAGCTGAGTATATTGGTGTACATGAAAATACTATTAGTGCTTGGGCTAGAGGTACAGTTGAAATTCCTCCTATGGCAATAAAACTATTTGAATTATTAAAAGTAGAAAAAAAATATAATACTGCAAAAGAACTATTTTGTGATTTAGAAAGCAAAAAATCACAGTAGGGTTTATTTTATCCTTGACAAATCACAAAATATGTGATAATATTTTATTATAATAACAATGTAAAGGAAATATTATGTCAAAAAAGAAAAAGATAGCTAACTCAAATCTAACACTAGAAGCAATAGACAAACTAAACCTTATTAAAATAGATGTATCTTTTATATCAAATCTTCTTATATCTTGGAATATAAATCAGAACTCACTATCTTATGATGATATGCATGGTATGAGTAGAGTTTGTGATAGTATAAGTGAACAGTTACATCAATGTGGAGATATGCTTGAAACGATGAGAGAAAGAAGTTAAATATAAAAAACCTGCACAATAATAAAATTCAAATCACAGTTTGAAAAAGAAGGCAGAGGTTTGCTTCAAATTGAAGTTAAAATAGAAGACATTAATAATGTATTAACTTGCCAAGTTACTTTTACATGGCTCGTTAAATCACTATAAAGAGATAACAAAACGCAGGAGCCAATATTTGACCCAAGAGCGGGTCAAATATTGCTCTCCTCCAGCAAAAGAGCAAAAGAAACTAAAGCAAAAGAGCAAAAGGGGTCGGGTGAACCCCTAACCGTTTCAGGTTCACCCGACCCCTAAACTCTCTAAACTCTAAACTCCGAAAAACTAAATATTAAAGATGATATAAAAGAGCAGATATTTAAACATTTGAAAAGTAGATTAGAAAAATTAACTTTAGGTAATTTTTTAAACGATGATAAGTTTGATTTAACTTTGGATAAAATATCTAATGAACTAAATGATTATATTTTTAAGACAAATGATAACTTTTTTATTATAATTAATAAGTTTAAATATTGGCAAATGTCATCTGACGGTAATAGATGGCTTATTGCAAAAGAAAGTTTAAAAAAATTGATAAACTTAGAAGAAATTGACAATTATATTAATGAATTAAAGCAAAAAGATTTAAACGACACTGAAAAAGAATTATTAGAGATATGGAATAGAAAAACAAGGTGGTAATTAAACATGCAAAAACTAAATGAACTAACACTAAAACAAAGAGAAGAACTTTTTAGACAATTAAGAATCTCAATCACCCATCACTCAAATGCAATGGAAGGTACAACTCTTTCTTTTGGAGAAACAAAAGAGTTACTTGAACATGGAAATACTGCTGGAGACAAACCACTACATGAACAGCTTGTTATATTAGGATTTGCGAAAGCTTATGATGTCATAGTTCGTGAAGCTACAAATAAAGAAAATATTATTGATAGTAGTTTTATAAAAGATATTCATGCAATTATGTTTGAAGATGCTCTACATGTAGCACCACAATTTGTTTCAAAACCTATTGGAGCATATAGACTAGATGAAAGATATATAAAAGGTGTAGATATAAAACTATCAGCACCTAATAAAATTTCAAATGATATTGAAAATTTACTTTATAGATTTAACAGTAATAATATGAACTTAGAAGATATTGCAGAGTTTCATATCTTATTTGAAAGAGTGCATCCATTTGCCGATGGCAATGGAAGAGTGGGGAGATTAATAATGGCTTTTCAAGCTATACAAAATAATATCGTTCCACCACTTATTGAAAATGAGAATAGAAGTGAATACTTAAAAGCCATTAATGATAAAAATGAACTTTTTAAGTTTATAGATGAGAGCATTCAAAACAGTATGGACTTACTAGACTAAAAAGATAACAAATCATCAAACGTTGGGCAGTACAAATTCATTCTGGAAAATTATTGAATAATAAAAACCAACAAACATAATCTGCATAGAAAAATGAGGCATCGATGATAGTTAACCAAAAGTCAGTAATTAAACTTAAACCATCCCAATGGTTCAGTACAATCATAACTCACCTTTTCATACCCATAACTCTATTGGTTTGCGGATGGGATTTCATTTGGTGGCAAGCGTGGGTCTTTTTTGTGCTGATTGTTATGGCTGGCATAGGAGGACGCATTTTGGCAGAACATAGACATCCGGGTATTCTGGCTGAACGGTTTAATTTTAAGGCTCAAGATGTAAAGTCTTGGGATAAAGTAATTGCCCCATTGATGGCGCTCAGCCTATCGTTTCCGCTTGTCATAGTAGCAGGCCTCGATCACCATTTCGCATGGTCTTCACACTTGCCGATCTGGATGAATTTACTTGGCTTTGTTCTCATTGCATTTGGATATGCCTTCGCCACATGGGCGTTGATTGAGAATCGCTTCTTTTCCAGTTTTGTGCGTATTCAGAAAGACCGAGGACATGAAGTGTGTAGTAGCGGTCCTTATCGAATTGTACGGCATCCGGGCTACGCTGGGAATATTTTGGCACTTCCAGGTATTGTTCTTGCTTTAGGTTCAGTGTGGACATTGATTCCAGTGGTTATAGCCATAATAATTACCGTGATAAGAACGCAATTAGAAGACAGAACACTTCAAGAAGAATTGAAAGGATACAAAGAATATGTACAACGGGTACGATATAGATTGATTCCTGGAATATATTAATTTGAAAACATATTATCAAACTGCCCAACCAACCAAAGGAGACCAATCAAAAACCTGCGGGCGGCTTTTTGATTACTCATTTTAAACGTTATGTTAAGTGCTCTCATTCTCATTTTGGTAACAAAGATATTGAGATATTGAACTTTTAACAAAATTCGATACACTTTATGGAAGCTCACACCTTTTTCAAAAAAAAGTGTCTAAAAACTTAAAAACAAGGAAAAATAAAAATGAAATCACAAAGATATCAAGATGGTTGGGAAAAACTTAAGGAGATAGATGGAAAAGCAGGTGAAAATGTTGTAAATGCATTAAAAGATATTTCACCTGATTTTGCTGATTTATTAATAGAATTTCCCTTTGGAGATGTTTATAATAGAAAAGGTTTAGATTTAAAATCAAGAGAAATTGCTACAATATCTGCTTTAACAGCAATGGGAACAGCAACACCACAATTAAAAGTTCATGTTCATGGTGCTTTAAATGTTGGATGCACCGAAGAAGAAATTATTGAAATCATGATTCAAATGGCAGTTTATGCAGGTTTTCCAGCTGCTTTAAATGGACTCTTTGCAGCAAAAGAAGTATTTGATGAAAGAAAAAATGAATCTTAAGTATTATCAATTCTTTTGAAGTTGTGAGTGTTAAACATAACAAAATGTAGCAAACAAAAATATGCTTCCCCTGCCGTGAAAACTTCATTTTGCTAAAAAACTTTGCTATCATGATAAAGATAAAAATAATTGAAACAGAAACCATATTTTTGTATTCAGTCCTTATATACAGAAAAGGAGATTATCAATGATTGAAGAAATGAGAATTAGTCCATATCTTTTGTTTCGTGAAAAGGGAGGATATCGCCTAAAAAACCTCACTAATGGTAGTATGACAGATAGACATGGGGGCACTTCAGAAACATTACAGGCATGCAAAGTTCAAGCTTTTGATGCGACGATTGATGCTGTTGGAGGAGTGGGAACTCTGGAATTAATGGCCAACATGAAAATAGGCGGAAAACTAATTTCATATGGCATATTGGATTCTTCAGAAATGTCAATCGCTTTGTCATTAACTTGACTAATTATTACTTTAAATAGAACATTTAATATGTTCTATTAATTATTAATATTAAGCCTTAATTCACTATAATGAGAATGGATAAATAGTTAGTTCTATATAGTGGGGGGGGGAATGTGCAGTTAGAAAAAAGACCGGTAATTAACTACATCCTCCTTATTGGAGTTCTTGTTATACAGATTTCCATGTTTGGATGTGCCACTACAAATGCAGCTGATTTGAATCGACAGCAACGCATCACAGAAAGTCCGCAATGGAATGGGGAAAACTTCCAAAACCCTGAACGGGTTCCAGCTACTGAATGGGGGAAAAGTCTGGTGAGCTTTTGGGATTATTTCTTCAATAAACCAGAAGGCTCTATGCCGAGTCCCCCACTGCTTGCGGAACCATTTAATATTTCCCACTGGGATGGACAACAAGACCTACAATTCGCCTGGCTAGGGCACACAACTTTCCTTATTAAGATTGATGGCAAAGTAATCCTGACCGATCCCATGTTCTCACAACAAGCAGGCTCCTATGGATGGTTTAGTCCTGTACGATATTCTAAAACACTTGCTTCAATTGACAGCCTACCAGTGGTTGATGTGGTATTGATTACTCATAATCATTCCGACCATCTGGACGAGAATTCTATTAAGGCACTTATTCCCAAGACTAGGCATTTTATCGTACCTTTAGCCGTGGGAAAATTATTGGAAGAGTGGGGCGTACCTCATAAAAAGATAACCGAACTTGACTGGTGGCAGACAAAATCCATTGACAGTTTAACGATTACCGCAGCGCCGGCCAAACATACTTCCGAGCGGGGAATTTTTGACAAAAACATGACGCTTTGGGTCTCTTATGGGATTCGAGGAAAAAAACAGAATCTATACCTTAGCGGAGACTCTGGTTGGTTTAAGGGGCTCTACGAGATCGGAAAACGACTAGGACCTTTTGACGTGTCTTTCTTTGAAATCGGGGCCTACGGTGAAATAAAAGGCTGGAAGGAGGTCCATTACACTCCCGAACAGGCGGTCAAGGCACATCAGGCCGTAAGGGGTAAACTGATGGTACCTAGCGGCTGGGGCACCTTTGATCTAGGACTGTTCCCATGGCAGGAGCCAGTCGAGCGGTTCCTGATAGCAGCTAATCAAGCTGGTATCGATTATCTTACTCCAAAAATTGGAGAGGTTGTCATTCCTGGGAAGCTAGATGGCCGTGAGACATGGTGGAAACCATTTATCAATAGGGATAAAGAGAGGATGAAATAAAGAAATAAAAATAAATAATAAATGGGTCAAACCCTATACCCACTTATGATATACTAGTGTAAAATCAAAATATGAAGATGTTAAAGAGCGATTGGCATTCATAGAGTATGCTAATGATGAGAGGATATTGGACGAAATCAAAAAAGCTTCAAACTTGGTTCTAAGTTCCATAAAAGAGAAAAAATTAGAAAAGAGCCTTATAAAAGCAAAAAACATTGAAGAAAGAAATAGTATAGTCTAGCAAGCGAATCAAGAAGGATTTTCACAACATAAGCTAGCTCTTATTGTAGGTGTTTCACAAACACAGATAAATAGAATAATTAAAAAGAAAAGAGTATAGGTCTTACCTAACCCTTTATATTGGTCCTTTTTATGAATACCGCAAGCAACAGGCGTAATCATCAATCAAAATAATCAAGAGTTTACGGTTGAGCGTATCGTTATTCATTCTCCAATAGAATGGAGATTATAATTTAATATCTTTATAGCAAAATCAAATGCTAACAATTTTTGATTCGGGAGTCGGTGACCTGCGCCCCCGTTATATGTTCAATTTGAATAAATGATTCAAACCAAATGACATTGCTAGTATTAACAAGGAGAAGTGATATTTTGTTCGTTAATGGTATTGAAAGTAGCTTAAACACTGTTGTTCTGGTCTGTATATCAACAGGATTTATAATGCTAGCATCCGCCACTGCTACTGAGGAGTCACTCATATGAATTTCAGCTTAATTAGACATTTGGATACTTTATAGGAGGCATTTGGACGGCTTGGGGAGGTCGTAAAAGGATTGAAGCCAAACAGCTTAAAAACCTTCGACGCCTTATACAAAAGGCCCGTAAAAAGTCTCCATATTTTAATAAACTTTATGCTCATTTGCCTGATACAAATTTTATTAAGCTAAACGATCTTCCAGTAACGTCTAAGGTTGACCTTATGGGTGACTTTGACAATTGGCTCACTGATCGATCTTTAACTCTTGCTCAAGCAAGAGAACATATGGGTAATATGGATAACCTTGGCGTTCCGATTGGCCAATATGCAGTTTTTAGAACTTCTGGAAGTTCAGGGGAACCTGCGGTAGTGGTGCTTCCATCATCTGTACTTGAGTTTATCTTTGGCCTTTACTTGGCCCGGCTATTTAAGAGTCAATTAATAATGACCGAAAAAATTCAAAAGGCGGGCACTAACATTATTATTACGGGCGGGAATGGGCATTTTCTTGGCATTGGATATTATAAGCTTATGCAACATATAGCTCCTCGACTAGCAAAAAAAATTACTTTTATTTCGGTAGAGCAACCGATCGAAAAAACGGTAAAACAGCTCAATGGGATTGGAGAAATAGCTTCTATACTTACTTATCCAAGTATGCTAGAGATTTTGACAAGAGAAAAAGAAGTTGGTCGTTTAAAAATAGAACCTAAACTTTTCAAGCTTGGCGGCGAAACATTCACGCCTGAGCTTCGTAAACGCGTTGAAAAAGTATTTCCTTCACTTGAGTTTCGCATTCTTGATAGTTATGGTTCTACAGAGTGTCTTTTCATGGCCTTTGAGTGCGATTGTGGCCGTCAACATGTAGTTGAAGATTGGGTCATATTAGAAGCAGTAGATGAAAATAATCAACACGTTCCTGATGGGGAATTATCGGCAACGGCACTGTTAACTGTACTTTCCAATGATGTTCAGCCTTTTATTCGCTATGATATTGGTGATCGCTTGCGATTTTATCGTGACCCTTGTGCATGTGGTTCGCCATTTAGAAGTTTTCAAATTGAGGGAAGACAAGCAACAGTAGTTCGAGTGGGAAATGTCACTCTGTCACCTTTAGCTTTTGATTTAGAACATGAAAGTGCTCAGCGAGTGCAATTGGTCCAAACTTCAGAATTTGTTTTTGAAGTTCGGGCCGAGCTTTTAAGTCATAAGAATCCAGACCAAGTTTTTGAGCAAATAATTCAGTCACTAAGTGAGGTGTTTGAAAAAAATGGACTGGTAGATGTAAAAGTTGGAAAAAGTGATACTCCGCCTCACCTAACTGCAAGTGGTAAGTTTCATGAAGTGATTCCCCTTAAATGACATGTTTAATTAATCGTGGTCTACCCTCAAATGTTCCTTTATCAAAAAGGATAAGGCTCTTCTTTACAAGAGATTTGTCAGATCTGATCTAAACTTCTACACATAACAAGACGCTTGTTCAGAAGCTCATTACGCTGTGTTCCGTTCGCTCCGTACAGTTTAACCGTTATACTCAAAGGAAGCAGTAATTGGCACAAGTTAAAATATATGGCTTAAAAACTAGCCTAAAAACAATAAAAAAGGAGTTATCTGACATAATTCATAAATGTATTGTTGAGTCTTTATCATTCCCTAAAGATAAAAAATATCATAGATTTATATTACTGGGAGAAGATGAAATGATATTTCCTGATGATAAGAGCGAACAATACACCATCATTGAAATCATGATGATGGAAGGTCGAACAACCCAAACAAAGAAAGAGTTAATAAAATCACTATTTCAAAGTATCGAACAAGAACTTAACATAGAAAATAATGATTTAGAGATTTGTATCATTGAAAGTCCCGCCTCAAATTGGGGTTTTAGAGGTATGACAGGTGATGAAATAAAACTAGATTATAAAGTAAAAGTATAACAATTTCTCAACTCAACCGTTATATCTAAAAATGGAGATTGATTTATGACAAATAAAATAGACGTTACTAAACTTTATCAAAAGATGCAGGCTAACAATATAGAAACATTAGTATTACCACCACCATCTTTTACAATAATGAAATGTGAAATTACAGATTATAATGAGAGTAAACAGTCTATTATTGTTAAAATACCTGTTTTACAAAATTGGCTAAATCCATATAATACGATGCAAGGTGGTTTAATAAACGCTGCCATTGATAATGCAGTTGGTCCATTAAGTTTACTAGTTGCTCCCGTAAATATGACACGAACTATGGAGACAAAGTTCTTAAAATCTATTACATTAGATGTAAAGTATATATACGTCAATGCATATTTGAATGAAATACGAAAAAAACGTTTGACTTTTAATGTAACCGTTAAAGATGAAAAAGGTGAAGTTTTTATTCAGTCAAAGGTTGTTAACTTTATTCTTTAACAACTAAACGATATAACAATACCTGGGAGAGAAAATAAGTTACCTTGATAGAAAAATATTATTTTGCAAAAAAACTTGATAACATATGGAATGTAAAAAATTGCAGTAATGTAAAAATAACTGTGTAAATCTAATATTTACAAATTAATATAGATAGATAATTTGAGTTAGTTGGAGTAAAAATGAATGACTTTATTGTGTGTGTAAGATGATAGAATCATTCAGTGAGGGTTTCCTGTTGGGGCTTGGCGCCGCCATCCCTTTAGGTCCTATTAATATATTGATAATGAATAATGCTTTAAAGAGTTACAAAGCAGGAGTTGCTTTGGGCTTTGGAGCCATGAGTGCAGATACACTCTATCTATTTTTGATTTTGGCGGGAATGATAAAGTTTATCAATAATCCTGACTTTCTGGGTGTCGTAGGCTTTTTTGGAAGCGTATTTCTGCTTTATCTGGCATACGGTATTTACAAAAATAGAGCAAAAAGGCTAGAAATACAAGCCCCGAAAATCCAAGCAAAACACTTTTTTAAGATTTACATTCAGGGGTTTATATTGACGCTGCTAAACCCAATGACCATCATTTTTTGGTTTAGTATTGCAGGATATGCAGCAAATAGAGATTTCAATACAGGGTTTACCATATTTGGGATGATGAGTTCTATTTTCCTATGGGTAACGATTATGCCCTATTTGGTACACCGCTCCAAACATAAAATTTCGCAAAGAGTATCGAAGTATCTAAATATTTTCTCTTCGCTCCTTTTGTTCGGATTTGCTGTTTCGTTGTTTGTAGAAGTAGTATTTTTTTAATTTACACCTCGGTGAATGAAAGCGTACGGAACTTACAAATTGAAAAAAAGTTATAATAAATTCTCGAACCAAGCAGTAAACTGTTATTTGAGTCAATCGTTATACAGAAAAATACAGTTGTCAAACAAATTAAATATATGGAGCGAAAATGGAATTATTAAAAAATATAAGTAGTGATACACTGAAACTACTTAATGAATTAGAAGATATATTGAAAAATGTAGATATAAATATAATATCAATAAAAAGAAATAATCAAAATAGAACAATAAAACAAATTGTAGGGCATTTGGTTGATTCAGCATCAAATAATACGCATAAAGCAATACATCTACAATATCAAGAAAGTCCTTTGATTTTTCCAGATTATGCAAACCTTGGCATAAATGATAAATGGATATCAATACAAGATTATAATAACTATAATTGGAATGATTTAATACAATTAATGAAATATACAAATATTCATATGGCAAACGTAATTAAAAATATAGATAGTTCAAAATTGAAAAATAAATGGATAAGTGCTTTAAAAGACCAATATACATTAGAAGAAATGATAGTAGACTACCCCGTACACTTTAAAATACATCTTGAGCAGATTAAAGAATTAATAAATCAGTAGGTTGTATAACAAATATTTCTCAAAATAGTCGCTATACTCACAGTTCCAATGTTATCATGACAACAAAGAAAAATCTTTTTGACATTGAACCATTTTTAAAGTTCAAAACAAACTATTGCAGTTCTGTGCCTTTTTAAAAAAGATATCCAAAAACTGAGGAAAAAAAATGTTACATACAGTCACATTAAACAACAGAAGAGTTGTATCGTATCAAAGCTACGGTGATCCAAATGAAAAAGTACTGTTTATTGCCCATGGATTAAATGGTTCAAGACTTGAAGCAAAGACGATAAATTCTTTGTTGAGAAGAAAAGACATAAGAGTTATTGGAGTAGATAGAGCAGGAATGGGACACTCCAGCTTTCAAGAAAATCGTACCTTTTTAGATTTTACTGATGATATCGTTAAAATTGCAAACAAACTTCATATTGATAAATTCTCAATCTTAGGAATTTCAGCAGGTGCAGGTTATGCTTTGGCTTGTGCATACAAAATACCAGATAGATTGACATCTGTTCATGTTATTTCAGGACTTGGACCAAGTGATTTAGTGTATGAAGACATGAATAAAGAGAGCCGTTCTTTTATTGCCCTAGCAAAAAAGTTTCCTAGGGCTGTAAAACCACTATTTTGGTTACTCATAGGAAGGTTTTCTCAAGATGATAAAAAATCAGATAAATTTTTAGGAAATATCATGCAATCATTAGGAGATGTTGATAAAAATATTTTCAAAGATGAAAAACTAAAACAACTCTTTCTTAACTCTTGCCGTGAAGCATACAGACAAGGGACAAAAGGTGTAGCATATGATGCTATACTTGCTTATACAAAAGATTGGGGTTTTGAATTAAAGGAGATAAAATTTGATAATATCTATTTTTATCATGGAAAACTTGATTTGAGTTTACCCGTTTTAATGGCAGAAAAAATGAGTAAGATAACTAATGCAAAACTAAAAATCTATCCAAATGATGGACATTTATCAATAATAGTCAATCAGATAAAAGATATAGAAATAGATTTTTTTAGGTAGTTAATGCCGGAAATTTTTTTCATTTTGTCGTAGCGAGTTGTGGTATTATGATATTGTATCCTATGATTTTATATCTATTTGTTATAGGATTTGAAATAAATCATATTTTATACGGTATGATATTTGGATTTTTTAACAAATATTTTTCCATGGTTTTGGATGATGCTATCATTTGGATGAGGTATATGTAGAGTAGCAAAACCTATAAAATCTAATACAATATTAGCTCCTGCAATTTCACATATTGCTTATGTCCTTGGTGTTGGTATTGTATTTAACTTATATTATTATTTTAATTAAGGATATAACAAAATATTAAGGAGAAGCCGTTGACCCTGCAAGCAGAACTATTTCGCAAGTCGAACGTTAGACTAATAAATTCCAGATGGAGGTAGATATGTTGAAATATATTCTTGCGTGGCTGCCGCTTGTTATGATTGCAATGTTAAATGGGGCACTTCGCGAAGGTTTATATGGACAATACCTTGGGGAACTGCGCGCCCATCAGGTCTCTACTGTTTCAGGTATCTCTCTCTTTGGCATTTATATCTGGGTACTTATACGCCATATGAGTCCAGTCTCATCGAAGCAAGCTATAATTATCGGTATTATTTGGCTAGGAATGACCCTTGCGTTTGAGTTTATTTTTATGCATTACGTAGCTGGGCACTCATGGGAAGTGCTTCTGTATGACTACAATATTTTTGCTGGGCGGGTCTGGATGCTTGTCCTTATATGGATAACGGTTACTCCATATATTTTTTATCGTTTACAGAAGTAAGCAATCACGATGGTACGTCAGTTGATATGAACGTTATACTTTTCAACATACACTAAAGGTGTTATGGTACGATAAACAAGACATCAAAGGATTAAGATGAAATTTTTGTTTAAGATAGTAGTTAGTGTTGTCGCATTTCTTGGAGTTTTGTTTCTTTTGATGTTTTTTGTAACAGCAGGAGATTATCCTGTTCCAAAGACAGTATCAGATGATCCGGACATCCCTCATATAACAATTAACAGTGTAACATTTCACGCAGAAACTTTTGGCAATCCCAAAAACCCGGTTGTTATCGTAGTTCACGGAGGACCTGGTTGGGATTATAAGAGTTTACTTCCTTTGAAAAACCTTGCAGATGAATTTTACGTTGTATTTTATGACCAACGTGGGACCGGCCTCTCCCCTCGAGTTGAACAAGAGGTACTTACATTGGAATCATATCTGCAGGACCTTGATGCCATCATTGATTATTACGGTAAAGATAAAAAAGTAAGTCTGATAGGCCATTCTTGGGGAGCAATGCTTGTTTCTGCTTATATAGGCAAACATCCCAAAAAGCTTAGTCATGCAGTTCTGGCAGAACCGGGATTCCTAACAACTGACATGGTAAAAGAAGCTGGTATCAGTTTTGGTCCTAAAATGGATGTAGGTTTTCTTCTCTTTGCCTCTAAAGTCTGGTTTCAATCCCTCCATATTAATGGTCCTGATGAGAATGCACCTTCTGACTATTTTCTTGGTCAAGTCGCCCCACAGGCAAATCCGGAATATTATTGCAATGGAGTTGTACCAGAGGCGGGAGTAGAACACTGGAGGGCCAGTGCAGTATCGATGAAAAATGTTATGCACCTGATAATGAACAAAGAAGGCAGTGTTGAGGTTGACCTAATAAAAGGAGTTGATAAATTTACCCATAAAGTTCTTTTTATTACGTCAGAATGCAACAAAAAAATTGGTGCTGAACATCAAAGAAAACAAATGAGGTTTTTCCCCAACACAGAACTTGCTGTAATTAAAGAAAGTGGACATATGATGTTTGGAGAAAAACCAGATGAAAGTGTCAGTGTTGTCAGAGAATATCTGCGGAGATAAATTACTACATATTGGTGCTAAATCACAATAAATACATAATAAAGCAAATGCACTCTGATAGTAAAAAAGTGTCGCTCATAGTTTTCCATAATTGATTTGTATGTGGGGAAATACATGCCAACAAGATTAAGGCTGGATTTGTCAGCTTATCATCATATTATAAATAGTTATAAGGTAAAGGAAAATTAAGTTATACTCGAAGTTGCAAAAATATCAAGAATGGCCTGCGTTACAACGTAATTTTAATGAGTCATTCCCAGAGCTTGAATATTATGAAAATATATTCAATAATAGCTTATAACAGGTTGTTCAAAAAGGACATGATAAAGCGTCGCACCTTTTAACTCTTACGTTATAAATCAAGGAGACAAAAACATGAAACCGTTAAAACTTTTATTAATATGTATTATTTGGTTATCAATTTCCGGATGTAATTCAGCCGATAATGAAGATACTGTAACTTTTGAAAAAATATCTAAAGGAACCCAAAGCGGAATTGGGAGTCAAAAACTGTTAGTTGTACGAAATGACTCCCAACTTCATGCACTTTGGAGTGAGTATACATTAAATATGCCTTCTATTCCAGAAGAGCCTATTGTTGATTTTGAAAATGATATTCTAGTTGCTGCTTTTATTGGATATACACCTACTCCCACTTGTTTTAGTACCGTTGATATAACAAGTGTTAATAAGACTACAACTAGTGTCGTTGTCCATGTCTCTATTAAAGTTCCAAGTACTGAAGTTACTTGTGTTGTGGCTGAGCAGCCATTTGAAATAATCAAACTGCCTCGCGTGGATAACTATATTGAGCTTAATGTGGAAGTTTCTAAATATGATTTATAGTAAATTAGTAATTGACGGTCCAATCTATTTGGATAGTGCAGCTTGAACTCCATGGACTTCATTTCATTTATATAAGTCTCGATTTGTAGAGCTGATGGGTATAAAACCATTACGAAGTAACTTGTCCGCCGTAGACAATTCAGATAAGCTTGGGGAAAACATATGAAAGCAATTGTATTCACAAAGTATGGTCAATCGGATGTCCTTCATCTCCAAGAGATTAAAAAACCTATTACTAGGAACGATGAAGTACTAGTGAAAGTTTATGCGGTGTCCATAAATGATTGGGACTGGCAACTTCTTCAAGGTATACCCTTCGTGAACCGCTTGATGGCAGGTCTGCTAAAGCCGACAAAAATTAAGATACTCGGATGTGACATAACGGGACGGGTTGAAGCCGTTGGCAAAAATATCAAAAAGTTTCGTGTGGGCGATGAGGTGTTCGGAGATCTTTCCGGGTGTGGCTTTGGCGGTTTTGCAGAATATGTATCTGCCGATGAGAATGCCTTGACGTTAAAACCAAAAATGATGACGTTCGAGCAAGCGGCGGCCATTCCTCAAGCAGGGCTCCTTGCCCTTCAGGGTCTTCTTAAAGGAGAAATTCACTCAGGACAAAAGGTTTTGATAAACGGTGCATCTGGCGGCGCGGGCACCTTTGCGGTGCAGATTGCCAAATCGTACGGGGCTGAAGTGACTGGTGTATGCAGCACGAAGAAAATGGAATTTGTGCGCTCGATGGGTGTCGACTATATCATTGATTACACTCAAGAAGATTTTACTAAGAATGCTCAGCATTATGATCTGATACTTGATATACAGGCACATCATTCAATTTTTGATTGTAAGCGTACATTAAGCCCCGGAGGAACTTATATCATGGTCGGAGGTTCCAACGCTCAGGCTTTACAAGCCATCCTCCTTGGACCATTGATTTCAATGACAGGGAGTAAAAAAATGGGTATATTATTACATGTGCCAAATAAGGATTTATCTTTGATACAAAAACTTTTTGAAGCCGATAAAGTCGTCCCTGTTATAGACAGACTCTATCCCTTAAGCGAGGCTTCCGAAGCTATGAGATATTTTGGAGAAGGAAACAAAAAGGGGAAAGTAGTCATCACTGTAGAACATCATAAAATTCCACCACTCATATAAGTAATAAGACAAATATAAATTCACCATGGATTGATATTTGCTTATAGATGTGAATGGACATTACAGAAGAAATATTGGATAAATTAACAAAGTTAAAAAATAGTAAATAGACTTCTTGCATAACCCAAAAAAGGTCTAAAAATTGCTTTTTATAATTTATGAAGAATTATGAAAAACTACAACAACTAAAACCAGAGATATTTAAAAGATTGACAGGTGTCAAACCAGAT
>Ga0316206_1002037_pt1 | contig 14926 bp, 17 predicted proteins | sample 6monthpyrite_MG_FD_204942 | JGI IMG/M metagenome (GOLD analysis project Ga0316206, IMG submission 204942) | Microbial mat bacterial communities from mineral coupon in-situ incubated in ocean water Damariscotta River, Maine, United States -... | ecosystem: Environmental > Aquatic > Marine >...
TTTTATAAAAGCTCTTTAATACCGCCGAGAGCCCCAAAAAGAATGGGTTGATGAATCATATATATAATAAGACTATGTCGGCCAGCAAAAACGAACGGCTTTTTAATTGGCGCTTCTATCGTTGCTGATAAAAACATGCGTCCCAGCCTGGTTTGCTCCATTACATACGCGATAAAGATGCCGATAAAGACAACCCCTAGCCATGGCAATAAAGGAGCATAGTCTTCAGTAGCTGGTTTGTGTGTCATTAATCCGACCCAGTGCAACAATGGCTGGTTAAAAATATCGTGTTGAACGTAATTACCTACCCAGATGAGAATCACACCCGGAACAAGAGCCAAAACCGGGCGTCGGACAACCAACATGCCGATAATGTTCGCAACCAGAATTAAATGAATAATTCCGAACCAGATAGTTCTTCCGGGAAAAATGAATGAAGAACTGATTGTGATGAGAAGGGCGCAGCCAAGTAAAATAAAATAGCGCTTGGCGATATGTTTACCGGGAACATGGTTAATACTGGCCAGACGCAGGCTGATACCGGAGACCAGCAGAAATAAGCAAACGATAACAATTCTGAAATTCAGCCAGAACGGGTCATGATAAAAGTTAAAATCAGCAAACCCATAGTGGCTTAGATCGTAACAGAAATGAAACGCGACCATTAAAAAGACCGCAAGGCCTCTGAGCATATCTACGCTGACTGATCGTTGAAAACTGTGCATGTTTGTTATTGTATTACAAAATGCACGTAGAGTCCTTAGCTGGGTTCCAGACGTTCCTTAAGTTCCATGCGTAAAATCTTCATCTTGTGAGGGGCGTCAATTGCGAGTTTAACAGCAGAGTGGTCACGACATCTGACCGATACCCGGATGGGGCCGGCTGAAAACAGTTCGCCAATAGTCATTTCCGGGTTAATGTCATCCTGAGGGTAAATAATGATGGACTCGCCAGACTTCCGTTCTAGCACTAGCATGTTGAACTCCTGTATGAAAACACATTTACTTATAGTTATAAAAGGTACATTAAACTTCTGATTGGTTAAGTCGGACAGAAATAAGACAATCACATACCTTAAAATTGATAATAGCATGATAGCTCTTTTTAGTTAAAAAACAAGCGTAGTTAATATTATATACTGTTTAGTAATACTAACTACACGCATAATTTCAATGTTATGAGTATTTAATACAACAGAAGAAAATTCTGTCAGGCAAAGATTGTAAATGGTCAAAACGTCAAATTTAAAATAACTATCCAGTTGGTCGTAAAACACAAATAAACAAACTAATAGAAAATTCTGAAGATAGATAAAATGGCTTGACTTAAAAAAACGAGTTTGATAAAAATCACATCCAGTACCGGAGTGAGTACGAATGGAATCAGGGATTATTATCTATCACATGGAAAATAAGGATAGTGTATGAAACATATCAATTCTAAAAAAAATAACCTGGTCAAACAAAAAGGTCAGGGTATATCTGAATACTTAATTATCGTTGCACTCATTGCTGTTGCTTCTATTGGTGTAGTTGGCTTCATGGGCGATACGGTGAGTAATCAAATGGCTTCAATGGCAATGGAAATTTCAGGTCAGAGTGGAGACACAGCTGCTAGCCGGGCAAAGACCCAGGCAAAAGCAGCAGAGAATAATGCCAATAAAGGGAAAACATTGGCTAACTACACAAAAGAAAATTAAAGTATATAAATTATATAGTTTATGCCTGGGATATCCAGGTAGATGACGTATTGACCTGAAAAAATATGTGTAAGCATGAATATAGTTTATTCAATCAAAAAGGACAGGTGCTGATTTTGAGCATATTTTTTATGCTTGCGATTTCTGTTTCTGTAGTTATGTTATTTAATACAGGGCAGCTAACAACTGAAAAGACGCGTTTGGTTAACGCTGCGGATGCAGCTGTATATAGTGGCTCTGTTTTTATGGCACGAAACCTTAATTTTATGGCATATACAAATAGAGCAATGATCGCTAATCATGTTGTAGTTGGCCATCTTGTAAGTTATATGTCATGGCTTAGGTATGTAAAGGATTCCAGTAACAAAATTAGTAGAGTGGGGAGGTATATTCCATACGTAAATCAGGTTCTGGGAGTGGTTAACAAAACGGTCAAAGGGAATTCATATGTTGCTGAGAAGGTCGCTCCAATATTAGTAACAACTATATATAGTTTAAATAAAAGTTTGCATAGAGCGCAAAAAAATATCATATGGTCAATGAATGGGGTTATGTCAGTCGGTGGGCCGAATGCGGTGAAGATCATGAGCAAAATAGCTAAGAAATATGATGATTCTATAAGAGTTAATAATGTGAATGATTTAAATTCAGTGAGATCAGGTTATACTTCATTATCAGCAGCGAGGCAGGTCTATTCAGATACAAAAAATATATTTTCATTCATGAAAAAGTATACCGCTCATAATGATCGGGGTGAACTACAAAGAATGATAGATATAAGTATGGGTGATTCGAGGCATTGGATACGTGGTAATAGAGGGTGGGAAAAGAGAATATTTGTTTTAAATTTAAAAAAAGATGGATATACGGATTCCAACTCGAATAATAGTTTCACTGACTGGAGTGCGCATGATGAATTTACCCTTAGCAGGTTTACATGGCGTGGTTGGCGTGGTGCTAATGTAGGGAAGGGGAGTGCGACAGCGACAGAGTTTGACAGAAATTATAAAGGAATTGAAGGTTACTATGGATTACGAGATCCCCTCAGAAAAGATATGCAAAGCCTGAAGATTTCTGTATATGCAACTATACCGATGGCGATTATGAGTGATTGGGGTACTCATGCAAACAATGAAACTAAACAATTGTCTGCATTATCGAGAGCAGAAATATATTATAAGCGGCCAGTAAAAGAGTTTAATGCACAAAGCGGTGGAGAATACTCCAACCTGTATAATCCATTTTGGCAAGCAAGACTAACTAATAACAGAATTGAAAATGAATAAGGAATGGACATTGGGATGTATTATTTTCATTGATAGTAAGAATATAACTAATAATAGTAGATCATTAATGTCGGGGACTGCAACAATTGAATTGGTAGTCGTACTTGTCTTATTTATTCCTTTGTTATTCAGCATTCCTTTACTTGGTAAGTATTTTGATTATAAACAAAAAAATATTGATGCTGGAAGATATGCGGCATGGGAGAGAACAATATGGTCTGATCCAGATACAAGTGGTGATTTTGTTACAGTAAAAAAGCCTGATAGCAAGATAAGCTCTGAGGTGGATATTCGTTTTTTCGGTGACGAACAACAAAGCCTTTCTGTAAATAGTACAACAGAGAATATTTTATGGGGAAATAATAATATACACGGTATGTTGGTTAAACAGGATAGTAAAAGCAGGAGGGTAAAGGTTGCAACATACGAGATTATGTCACCGATACGAATCTTATTAGCGGATAATTATGCATACAAAGGATTTAGAGGAATAAGGGATGTTATTGATGGAATTGGAAGTCTCGCTACACCAGCGCTTAGAGCTATCAGTAGCAGTTGTAAAAATTTACCGGGAATAGGATATAAAAGAGGTATGGATCTGTCTTCTAATAATTATGCATCTATAGCAGTACATTCAAAGATAAAAAATTTGAGCAAAAAAGATAAGAGCCTAAATTTTAGAAATACTGCATCGATTTTATCAAATTTCTGGGTGGCTTCTTCAGAATCGGTATATAAAAAAAGAGTAAGCCGATTGGTAATTGAGGAACCTGTTGAATGTCTGGCTTCATTTTCAAAACTAATTTCCCTATATCCGTTATACAGAGAGGGAAGGAATGCAAGTAATGTAATGCCGATTGCAAGTACTCGTAGATTATTACAGGAATATAAAGCTAATAAATGATGCATTATAAAATAATTCATCTGGTTATATTAACAATATTTACTTTTAGTAATGTATGGGCATTTGAAAATTCATCACTGCACTTGCCAGTCATGAAAAATATGCCCGGAGCGCATTATAGATGGGTTGCACGTTCAATTGTATATAATGGAAAATTGATGAGTATCAGAAATTTCTCGTCAGATAAAAATATTCAAGAAGTACTTAGATATTATATGTCAAAATTTAAATCAAAAGGGAACGGGAGTTATAGGGTTATAAGGATTGGTACTGCTGAGGCAATAGCGTATGAATATAACGGGATTTTATATTCAATTGAAGTTAAGCAAGTAATGAACGGTATTGTTGGGACAGAGACAATATCAAATAAAAAGAAATACCAGGGTAGACATTCAACCTTCCCGATTGAAATGAGAGGTAAATTACTAACAAAAATAATACATATTGATGAAGTACGTGAAGCAGAAACGTTAATTCTTTCAAGTCATGGTTCTATAGACAGTATTCTGAATTGGTATAGGTCTGCTTTTAGAAGGTCTGGCTGGTCTCGCTACGTTCATCGTAACCAAAATAATACGTATGAAGAGCAGTATCAGAAAGGGCGTGAATATTGTCAGATTCTATACACAACTGGTAATCAGATGAAGCAAGAAAAAATTCTGATTCAAATTCATTGGGTGAAAGGTTAAATGAGTAAGCAAGACGGTATGGTCACGATTGAATATATACTTATTGTAGTACTAATTATTATGTTCTGGAATTTTACAAATATATTTAAACAGGCATTAAATGATCATCAAGAAAGTATTTTCTGGTCCATTTCACAATACAATAGATAAGGTCGGGTGAATGAGAGTCAATAAAACAGGAGTATTACTACTATCAGGAGCGATTATCAGTGGTACTGGCGCGGTATATTTTACTAATAAATACATAAACTTACAGATTGATGCTGAGAAAAACAAAATACGGAAGATATATAAAACAGGGCGAGTTGTTGTGGCAAAGAAAAATTTATTTCGTGGAGACGTTCTGGGTTATGAAAATATGGCTATCAGAGACATGCCAGTCAGTTTTCTTCATAGCAATGTAATTAAAGAGTCTGAATCGATGTCAATTATTGGTCGACGCATTATGCAGCCTTTAAAGTCAGGGGAACCATTGTTGTCAAACTTTTTGGTAGAAAACAACAGTGGGATTTTCTCATCTTTGATTGAGGATGGAAATAGGGCGCTGACTTTCCCTGTAGATATCAATTCTTCAATGTCGGGACTTTTAAGACCAGGTGACAGGATTGATTTAATGTTAACTCTAAATCTAAATAGCAAGAACGAAACTATACCTCTTCTACGTAATGTCCCGATACTGGCAACCGGAAGTATGGTCGATAATAAAGGAAAAATAAGAATAAATGGTGATTTTCAGACTATTACAGTTTCTGTTAAACCCATTGATGCAGCTAAGATTACTCATGCACGTGAAACAGGATCGGTTACAGTATTATTAAGATCCAGTAATAATAGTAAGACAGGTACAGATTTTGAGCTAAAACAACCTGTAACGATAAATACATTAACGGGACGCATTAAGAAAAAATATAATCGTCATCAGACTATAGATGTCATTATTGGGGGTTGATCTTGATGTTTAAAATAGTACCTTTTTTTATTTTGTTAATGTTTTCGGCATATGATTCTTGTCTAGCAAAAACTAATATACTCAGGATTCATGTAGGTCAGACAGAAGTTCTCAGTTATAGCGGTATTACACGTGTGTCATTAGGCAGTGGTAAACTTGCTACAGTTAAAGTTTTACGAGATGTTGGTCAGATACTTCTAATTGGTAAACAAGAAGGTATTACAGATTTCCGTATCTGGGGTAAAAAAGGAAAGCATGCGTACTACCAGTTAATTATAAGTCAGCCATCACCGGAACTAATTCTGGAAAAAGTCAAACATCATCTAAAGGGTATAAAAGGTATAAGTACACGGTTGGTTGGTAATCAGATTCTTATCGAAGGTAGTAGCTATAAGAAAAGTGATCAGAACAGGATTATGCTTGTAAGCAAGCAATTTAAAAATGTCACAAACTATGTAGCTACAAGTGGTGTAAATCTTTCTGGCATGATCTATCTTGATGTAAAAATAGTTGAAGTAAAGAAACGTGCTTTACGTAATATTGGTATTAACTGGGGAAATGTTATTGCAGGCCCGCAATATTCACTGTTAGCTGATTATAATACCAATACTGTTTATCGTCCTAACGTAGCACCAGGTACTGGCACGACAGTACCTTTAAACATCAATAAACAAAATCCTTATTTCGGTATTTCAACAAATCTGACGTCAGTTATTAATTTACTTGCAAATGATGGGCATGCCAGATTATTAGCTGAACCCAAGCTTACATGTAAAAGTGGTGGTACAGCTGAGTTTCTTGCGGGTGGTGAAGTGCCGATTCCGATACGTAACCAGGATGGTTCTGTGAGTGTCACATTCAAGCAATATGGAATCATACTTAAAATGAGTCCCGTATCTGATCCTGAGGGATATATATCGACTCATGTAGGTGTTGAGATAAGCACGATTGATGAGTCATTAAGAGTTATGGGAATACCTGGTTTTCTTACAAGGAAAACTGATACAGAAATGAATGTAAAACAAGGTCATACCATGGTTATTTCAGGGCTGATTAACAGCTCTACTTCGAAGGATGTAGAAAAGTTACCCGGGCTTGGTCATATCCCTATTTTAGGTGAATTATTCAAGTCGCGTTCTTTCAGAAGTGAAGAGTCAGAGCTTTTGATACTTGTGACACCACATATTATAAATCCAAAACATAAAATAAATGTAAGGCTTTTAAAACGTGCAGCTAATATAAACAAAGAAAGTAACCTTGCTATTAAAGCCAGGTTACTGGATTAAGTGGTATATGCATTACGTTAAAACTGAGTAAATACCAAATTGAGTAATAAATGTTAAATAGAAAACTAAAAAGTAACGGGCTATCTTATAAAGATAGTACGTTGATTGATTTTAAACGAAATGTACATAAGTTGGCACTTGAATATCTTGATATGTATAAGCGCTCGATGATACACAAAATGTCTTCTGATGAGCTGCGAATTGAAGCAAAAAATGCTGTTATCACGGTTATAAAAGAAAATTCATTAATTTTACCTGCTTCGGTTAAGCATGATGAAGTGATTGAATCTATTGTTGCAGAAGCGATAGGACTGGGGCCTTTGGAATCATTGCTCTTTGATGATGAGATTACAGAGGTTATGGTGAATGGACCAGATGAGATATTTATAGAAAAGAACGGACATATATTACAAGCAAATTTAGTTTTTAATAGTAATGAATCTCTAATGGGGATCATAGAGCGCATTGTAAGCCCACTTGGGCGACATATAGATGAAAGCTCTCCCATGGTTGATGCCAGGTTGGAAGATGGGTCTCGTGTTAACGCTATCATACCACCACTTTCACTTACAGGTCCGATCTTGACGATACGTAAATTCCCCAATAAAAATTATATTATTGACGATCTAATCTCAAACAAAACCTTGAGCCAGAATATGGCTGATTTTCTTAAAGTATGCGTTGTGAACAGAAAAAATATCATTATTTCAGGTGGCACAGGTACAGGAAAAACAACATTACTTAATATTCTGGCAGATTATATCCCGGATACTGAGCGTATTATAACGATAGAAGATGCTGCAGAGCTCAGATTACATCAGCAACATGTGGTAACACTTGAATGCAGGCCGGCAAATTTAGAAGGTAAGGGTAACATCACGGTAAGAGACCTTGTAAAGAATTCATTACGTATGCGCCCTGATAGAATAGTAGTTGGTGAATGCAGAGGAGGTGAGTCTCTGGATATGCTGCAGGCGATGAATACGGGGCATGAAGGATCCCTGACAACTGCTCATGCTAATTCTGCTCGTGATTGCCTTTCCCGTCTTGAAGTAATGGTATTAATGGCAGGTTTTGATTTACCAGTAAATGCTATTCGTGAGCAGATTGTCTCTGCCATTGATATTGTTATACAGCTTACACGTTATAGTGATGGGTCACGCAGGATAACAAATATTGTTGAAGTTGATGGAATAGAGGGTGATAAAATACTTCTACATGAAATTTATCGTTTTAATAAACAGGGAATAGACGAGTATGGGGAGATACATGGCTGTTTTACCGGAAGTGGTTTTGCACCAAATTTCTACCAGGAACTGGAAGAAACCGGAATCACTGTTGACAGGGGATTATTTTCTACAGTACAAGGCGGCTTATAGTTGAGTCAAATGTATATATTAATTGTAACTATCTCACTGATGACTGGTGCTGTTTTGTTTCTGATAGCCAGTAGACTACTGCCATATATGCTCCTGCGTTACAGGAAGTATTTTACTGATCAGGTAGATCATGAGTTAAAGCATGTTTTTTTGTTTAGCAATATCGAGCTCTTGTTCGTTGTACATATTGTATTAACAATTACCCTGGTTGTTGGTGGTAATATTCTACTTGGATATACAGGTATTATTACAGGCACTTTGATATCTGTTACGATGCCTGCAATATGGTTGTCCCAATTAAGAAAAAGGCGTAAACAAAAATTTATCGTACAGTTACCTGATGTTCTCACCAGCATATCTACTTCACTTAAAGCTGGATCAAATCTATCTAAAGCATTTGAGCTTGTTTCAAGGCAGCAGCCGAATCCTGCTGCTCAGGAATTTATGCTGATTTTATCAGAGTATAAAATGGGAAAACCTATAGACCTTTCACTTAAAGATATGGCGCTGAGAATGTCATGTTATGAAGTGGAGCTGATGGTGTCGGCAATATTAATTTCTCGTGGTGTCGGTGGTGATCTTGCGAATACACTTGATAATTTATCAGAAACCGTGCAAACCAAAATACATATGGAGGAAAAAATAAGTGCACTTACCGCTATGGGACGTATGCAGGGCTGGGTTGTTGGATTTATCCCCATTGCTGTATTACTGGTTATGAATATACAAGAACCTGAAGGAATGAGTGCGATGTTCAGTGAACCTGTTGGATGGGTCGTTCTGGCTGTAATTACTGTAATGACATTATTGGCTGCATTTATGATTTACAGGATAGTCAATATAGATATCTGATATTTTAATAGTATGACAGGGTATATAATATGGACATTTTTGCATTTATTTCATTGACTTTAATTGTATTTTCGGTGTATCTATTGATGCATGCAGTACAAAGGCAATTTTTTTCTTCTGATATTCGTACGCAACAAAAATATCTTGATAAATCTCCCTTTGTGTTTAACCTGATCAGGCCTGTTATTCACTTATTTATAGATCGCAATAGCCTTTCGGTATTTGATACAAAAAATAAAACAATATATAAAAATCTGGAAAATGCGGGTCTTGCGTATGCAATTTACTCTGACGAGTTTATTGTAATGCAGTACATACTAGCATTTATAGGTCTGGTTTTTGTATTCCTTTTTGTTGATTCCTCTCAAGCGGACATTATACATAAAATTGCTATATATATTATTCCATCTTTTATTATGTTCTGGTATCCAAGGTTATGGTTATATGAGCGAAAGAAAAAACGTCTGGCTGCAATTGGGAAGGAACTTTCTTTATTTATTGACTTGTTAACATTGTCAATCCGGGCAGGGCTTAATATCCACAGTGCGCTAGATCATGCTTCAACTAATTTGCCAGAAGGTCCATTAAAAGATGAGCTTGGTCATGTTATGCGTGAAATCCGCACAGGTATTAACCGAAGAGAAGCTTTATATAATTTGTCAAATCGCTTGCATCTTTCAGCTATTAGCAGTTTAGTTGCTGCACTTAATCAGGCAGAAGAAACAGGTGGGGAGCTTGGTACTGTACTTTTGTCACAAGCACAACAAAGACGTAAGGAGCGCTTTTCCAGAGCAGAGAAATTGGCCAATCAAACTCCTGTTAAGTTACTTGCACCCCTGATTGGGCTGTTGTTTCCTATCACATTTATTATTATATTTTTCCCTATTTATATAAAGGCAAGAAATAGTGGTGCATTCGGTTTTTTCTTTCAGTGAGAGTTTTACATGACAAACTATCACCTAATACATGTAGCCACCGGTGAGCCTGTTATTAAAAAACTGAAAATTGCAAATACCTGGATAAGCAGGCTGTTTGGATTATTGCCAGAATCGTATCTTGGGAGAGAAGATGGTTTATGGCTTTTGCCATGCACATCTATTCATACAGTTGGCATGCGCTTTTCAATTGATGTAATTTTTCTGGATAAGAATTTTAAAATTATGAAATTAAAAAAAAATCTGAAACCATTTCGCTTCTGTTTATCGTTTAGAAATACATATTCTGTACTAGAATTATCTTCTGGCGTAATCGATAGTTGCAACCTGAATTGTGGTGATTCGTTACGTGTACTCAGTTCACCTGTTATGTCAGGTGTTAAGTAAACAGGATTTGTCTGTTTAATATTACTTATTCATGGAGGAATTGTGAAAAAGGTATTTGTTAATATTTTATTGTCTGTTCTTGCTGGCTGTGGTTCCAATGGCCCACATATAAATCAGTCTGTTACTTCGGCCTATATAGATGCAGAAAAATACTATGCCGCGGGTCAATTTAAAAAGGCCCGGATGCAATATTTATATGTTATCAAGCAGAAACCCAATGATTATGAGAGTAATTTTAAACTTGCTAATATCTCCATGCGCATGTTGGATTACAGGCGTGCGCATCACTATTATGCCAAAGTGTTAGGCGTGAAACCTCATCATGCGAAGTCACATCATAATATTGCTCTGGCTCATCTGATGGCAGCTGAAAAGCATATATATGATTATGTCAGGTACTCTAAAACACCAAATAAAGATATGTTAGAACTGCAGATAGCTATTAAAAAGTTTATCAGGCCTCAGAAAATCAATAGTCAGACTAGTAAAAATTGAATATCGGTAATGCATACTCAATATTTAAAATATGCTATTAAGGGTTCTTCATTAATAGAATTTATTATTATTATACCCGTGTTCTTATTATTGACGCTGGGTGTAATTCAGCTATCTTTTATCTATGAAGCAAAAAGCATATTAAATTATGCTACATTTATGTCAGCGAGATCTGGTGCGATTAATTATGCGACACAAAAAGCCCTGTTAACCGGTCTTGTCAGGTCTTTGATTCCTTTGTATTCGCCTGCAAAAAATGCGCAAGGGATATTAATGGCTAAAAAAAAGGCATATCAGGATATCTCTCAATATAGTTCTATAACAATCATAAATCCGACTCGTGAGGCATTTAATGACTTTGCGATCAGGAATTACGTAAGCTCTCAACTCGAAATTCCTAATGATATGCTGCATGTTGCCAGTACAAGTAAGGGGGCAAGTAGTGGTGTCAATATACAGGATGCTAATCTATTAAAAATAAGGGTTCTTTATGGTTATAAGTTACAGGTTCCGTTTGTAAATAAGATTATTACTACAATTGCCCGAAGATTCACTACTAATAGAAAAGAACTTTTTATATTGTCCAGTGGCAGATTGCCTATTCAGGCTACTGCGACTGTCCGTATGCAAAGTGCTGCCAGGTTAAATAACTGGGTTAAAAGTCAGTTGAGGTAATCCTTTTTCTATAGTGGTAATATTAGGAAATAGAAAGCTTGTGAAGCAAATTAATACGTGACAATGGCTTTGAATATTCGGGGGCTGATTATTTAGAAGCTGCATGGTAAACCCGTCGGAGACGAAGCTGTTGATATGATCTTTAGGTGCATGATTTTGACGCATCTGAGCCAGGCATTAGACCATTAACCAGGGGTGTGTTAAAGTTTTTATATCATAAAAAGTTGGTTTTATTCTTGAAAAATCAGATCTCTGGTTATAGATGCTGGACGAGATACTCAGGTGGTCGTTCAGCAGAAGACTTGCTAATATTTTAGATTATTACGTTAGAGGATGATGTTTTGTTTCTTACTGCTCAAAATCAGGTTTTTCATTGAACGAGGGCACTCATAAAACTGAACGCAGGGTTTTTCTTGCCTCGTTCATATTATTGGCAATGCTTGGCAGTTTAGCTTACGGCATTGGGATCTGGTTTTTCAAGATGTGGCCATACCAGAATATTGTGGTATTAGGACAGCACGCCAGAAATTTATAGAATTATGGTGTGTGGGCGCCGGAGAACTTGTTTGTTCCGTCACCTGAACAAGCATCCAGGAAGCGAATCCAAATCATCGTTCCTGATGAATTTCCGTCAGGCTATCGTGCGGTCCTGGGATGGGATGCAGCGGCTAGCGAACATGCTGTCTGGTTATTTGATTCTAAAGGTAAGGAGCGACACCTCTGGGGGTTTCATCTTTCCTCTATTTATCCAGAGAACAAGTCTGATGTGGCTGGTAAGACCCATGCATTGGCCATACTAAGCGATGGGTCAATCGTAGTTAATCTTGAGGATCAGGTAATGGCACGCCTTGACGCCTGTAGTAAACCTGTGTGGATGAAGCGTGGCTCCTATCATCACTCACTGGAATTGGCAGAAGACGGGTCTATGTGGATATGGCGTGGCGAAAGTAGTCATGCTAGTCACTATCAATTTTTGCATAATTTCGACCCGAAAACCGGCAAAGTTATAAAGGAATTGAGTCTGGTTGATGATTTCATTAAAACGAGCCCGAATGCGGAAGTCATATTCAGGTTACCGAAAAACTATGCGTTCAAACATACGGGTCAAGGTCCAATGACTGACCTGTTCCACACCAATGATGTTGAGGTCCTCGGTAAAACACTCGCTGATAAGTTTCCGCAGTTTCGGGCAGGCGACTTGTTGGTCAGTCTGAGAAACATCAATCTTGTTGCTGTTCTGTCACTAGAGGATAAATCCATTCGTTGGTGGATGCAGGGTCCGTGGATAATGCAGCATGATCCCGATTTCGACCCTGATGGGCGGATATCCGTTTATAACAACAACATGAATCGTCGTCATTCAAATATTGTTTTTGTTGACCCCGAATCAAATAGTATCGATTTTCTGCCGGCATCAGGTAGTTCCGTATTTTACAGCCGTGAGATGGGAAAACATCAGCGACTACCGAATGGAAATGTATTGATTGCCATTCCTAAAGAAGGTCGTGTTATAGAAACAACTGCTGCGGGTAAGCCAGTATTTGAGTTCAATAATATCTACAGTGAAAAAGTTAATGCCACAGTTGCTAACGCCAGATGGCTACCGGTCGATTACTTCAAGACATTCCCTTCATGTAAGAACTGATATGTCTGTATTCCTGCTTTTCGGGTTGTATATTATTTAAAATATAGTGCTATCAGCATTATTAATATTACTCAAGAAGCTTTGAGTGATTATTACGGGCAGAAACCAAAGTAATTATCGGACTGAAATTTCTAATGATATGCTGCATGTTACCAGTACTGGTAAAGGGGCAAGTAGTGGTGTCAATATCACGACAACGGAACGTATGCAAACTTCTGCCCGGTTAAATGACCGGGTTTAAGGTAAGGAATGATATTGCGAAGTATTAATAATAATTGCGGCTAAAACAGTCTGTTCTATACGAGTTCTTTGATATGGTTTTATAATTATGGGCTTATTTCAAAGAATTTATATATAAATTCTTCACGTTGTTTTATTAAAGTATCATTGTATTTACCATTCCGTGGTGTTACACGAATATAGTTTTTTAATGCTAGTTCTGAACGGCCGTGTTTATATGTTTTTAAATAGAGTGTAATTTGACTAAGTAGGTCAAGCGCTTGTCTGTTGCTTATTGTATAAGTAAAGCTGAGTGTATGATTCTGTTTATATGTTTTTTTTGCCTGTAATTTTTCCTGCACCAATTGTAGTTAAAACGTATTCAAGCAGAGGGAGTTAAGTGTTGCTAATGCTAACCACAAGTTGTCTATTTTCATTTTTATGTTTTCTGGATAAGGTAATGGTACCTTCACCATCAATTAAACCAGCTATATAAGCAGCATCAATTTTGCTGATTGTTAAGACTTTCTTGTAAGATGTCATCCTGACAAAAATCCCTGGTATGTTAAGAGGTAAATCCCGGCTAAGTTAGCCGGGATACCAATTGGTGGAGGCGGCGGGACAGCTTATCCATATCTTTCGATAAGGGCTGGACTATACCTTCACCCCGTCAAAGACGGGGGCGGAGCGTGTTATTCACATGTTAGTGATCATGTGAATCCTAGTATCTGCTCTGCCATGAAATCATGGTTCAGCAGGTCTATAAGTCTCTACAGGGCAGGCCTGAAGTTAGCCTTCTTCCTACCCCTCGGTATTGCCTTAGCCTTGCGGCCTTAGGTTTCACCGATGTGAGCTCCGTTTTCATTCTACCTTTGCAGATAGACGCGACCCTTGTATTGATCGAACCCGCGTCCGCAAGTCCTCTGCCATCAGTTCTACATGCTTATCCACGCCTTTTAATTTAACTGCATGCTACCCGACGGGCAGGGAAGACAGACAGCGATTTCAGTTAGGTTTTAACGAATCCACCCTGAACAAGCTTCATCGCGATCCTATGAGATATGACCCCTGGAACCTGAACGCATAGACACGGCTTCAGTCAGAGGGCTTTACAACCGGTTTTTAAGCGGCTAAAGCGTAGTTGTCGTCGTTGGCAACTATAAGTGTTACAGCTGTATTTACGAGGTAATCTGTCCCTCGGCATGCACATCAGGTTTCGCGACCCACGTCGAAGCCAGGTCGCCCCCATGAGGTGATTATGGGGGTTGCGGTGGTCATATTCAAGTCTTTGTGAGTTTTTAGATTGATTCTTGTTTTTCGGGTTAGTAATTGATTAACGGATTGTATTTCATACAAAAGTAGGAGGCAGGTTTATGGTAAGAATCTCATTAGAAAAAATCAGTGCAATTGATAAGATATTCTGGGAGTATCAAAGATGATATGCGGGATTGCAGTTCTTCACTAACCTGGAACAGTTAGGAGAAATCATATGAATATATTGCTTAAAAGAATTGGGGCTATTTATC
>Ga0316206_1002038_pt1 | contig 14921 bp, 15 predicted proteins | sample 6monthpyrite_MG_FD_204942 | JGI IMG/M metagenome (GOLD analysis project Ga0316206, IMG submission 204942) | Microbial mat bacterial communities from mineral coupon in-situ incubated in ocean water Damariscotta River, Maine, United States -... | ecosystem: Environmental > Aquatic > Marine >...
CTAACCAGAAATGAGCGAAGATCAATTTTTCGCTGTACATTTTTGTTTCCCACAAACGCGGAATCAAGTGGTAGAAAGAGCCGAAGCTGATCATTGCAACCCAACCTAATGCGCCCGAGTGTACGTGGCCTATAGTCCAGTCGGTGTAATGCGATAAAGCATTAACACTCTTTAATGACATGAGTGGGCCTTCAAAAGTCGACATACCGTAGAACGATAATGAAACAACCATAAAGCGAATGATAGGATCTGTACGTAGCTTATCCCAGGCACCCGATAGTGTCATGATGCCGTTGATCATACCGCCCCAGGAAGGCATCAAGAGTAAAATTGAGAAACCGGCTGCCAGCGTAGAGGTCCAGTCTGGTAATGCGGTCCAGTGTAAGTGATGACCACCAACCCACATATATAAGAAGATTAATGCCCAGAAATGGATAATTGATAAACGATAAGAGTAAACCGGACGTCCCACTTGCTTAGGAATAAAGTAATACATCATACCGAGGAATGCAGCGGTTAAGAAGAAACCTACTGCATTATGACCATACCACCACTGCGTCATCGCATCCTGAACACCAGCGTGTAAACTGTATGACTCAAGACTAAACATGTGAACAGGCACTGCCATGTTATTAAAAATGTGAAGTAATGCTGTTGCTAAAATAAAGGCAATAAAGAACCAGTTAGCAACATAGATATGAGGCTGACTACGCTTACGCAATGTCATTACATAGATAACTAAATACACAACCCAGGTTACCGCAATCAATAAATCAATTGGCCATACCATTTCAGCGTATTCACGCGCTTGCGTGTAACCCAGCATGTAACTGATTGCTGCGGAGCCCACAGCAATATTCCAGCCCCAGAAGGTGAAATTTGCTGCGCCATCGCTAAACAAGCGAGTTTGGCAGGTACGCTGCACGATATAATAAGATGTTGCGAATAACGCGCTCCCACCAAAACCGAAAATAACTAAGGTCGTGTGAACCGGACGTAACCGCCCAAACGTAATTTCAGCAATGTTGAAGTTTAAAAACGGCCATGCCAATTCAGACGCAATCCATACGCCTGCAGACATACCGAGGACACCCCAAACCAGGGCCATTATCGTAAACTTACGCACAATGTCGTAGTTGTACTGTTCTACCGGAGCAGAAACAGGAGCAGATGATGCAACCATGCTCGCCTCTTTATTTAGTTAAAATTGTTGATTTTGAAGGCCTTAAGAGAAATTAAAAGCGAATAGAAAAACCTATTGAGCTGATGAATAACCCAGTAAAACACTCCGAGAATATTACAATATCCTTATATTATAATGAATCGACCCTACTATTAGCAAGCAACAAATCAGAAAGTATAGACGATGAAACAATAAATTCACCAAAAAAAGACTTAAGTCTGGTCGCAATCTACCGATACTTTAATCCTTACACTCATCTTTAATTAGCCGGGATTAAAGTCGCTGGACCATTTATCGGTTGTTTGCAGCAACACTTTAGTTAAACACGAAATAATATGACTCAACGCCAACCCAGCTTAGATTACCAACTCTCTGTTGAGCAACTTGTTCTGCTTCGCAAGCAATCAGCGGCGGCATTTGCCGCAACCATGGCGATTTTATTTTATTTGATATTTAAAATTCATAATCTAGTTGTCTCCCTCGCGGTACTTGCCCACACTCATTATGAACATATTAAAGATTCCATCGAACTCAGAGCTGAAAATAAAAACCTTCTTAAAGATGTAACTGATGCACTAAAAAAAGAAGAGACCGAAAGTAAAGCCAAAAGTAATTTTCTTGCCAATATGAGCCATGAACTGCGCACACCATTAAATACGATCATCGGTTATAGTGAAATCATACATGATGATGTTAATGATAAAAATCCGGAATCTATTATTGATAATGCGAATAAAATAACAGCGGCCGGAAAACATTTACTCTCATTAATTAACGATGTTTTAGATCTTTAGAAAATAGAAGCAGGAAGGATGGAAGTCCTAATAGAAGAAATTAATATTTATCATTTTTTAAACGAAATTAAGGAAGGTGTCACAACAATAATAAAACAAAATAAGAACACGTTTATTTTTGATATATCGGATGACCTTACAATCATACTATCGAACAGCACAAAACTGCGACAAATTCTTTACAATATAATAGGTAATGCCGCAAAATTCACATCACACGGACAGGTGATTGTTAAAACAACAAACACAGAAAAAAATTTTATCGTCTTTATTTCTGACACAGGTATTGGAATGACAAAAGAACAGCTGGCCAACCTAGCATCCCGATTTACTCAAGCAGAAATATCAACAACACGAAAATATGGTGGGACAGGTCTGGGGATGAATTTAACAAAACACTTAACCGATTTACTTAAAATACAGCTAATAGTTAAAAGTACGCAGGATAAAGGAACATCATTTGAGCTCTTTATCCCGCTGGATTATCACGCAGCGTAGCATTTAAAAAATAAGACTAAAGTACTGCCCAATAAATATATGTTATAATTATCGTTTGTCGTAATTAATTCGAAGTTCCCGTTGAAAAATGTCAATCAATCCCAGCATAGATAAGCTAATTCCCGTTGAGCAGTTATCTTTGCTTTATAAACAATCGCTCATAGCACTTTTTGCCACACTAGCCGTTTTGTTATATGTTTATTTATGGCTGCAGGATTTGGAAGATCAAACATCGGTATTATTATGGGTTTCTTCAATTATATTCTGTAATATTTATTTAGCCATATGGTTATACTTCGTTCATCGTAGCCACTCTACAACCGGCATTAACACACAAAAAGCCAACAACTTTGTTTCTATTTATCAAATACAGGCCATTCTTCATGGCACAGCATGGGGCGCGTTACCATTCATATTAACTGAACAAAACTCACCTGACATGGGTTTTTTTGCATACCTTATATTAGGCGGTATGGCTGCCGGTGCAATTAGTACCACCGCTGTAATTTTTCGAATATATTTATCTTATATATTACCTTTAACAATACCAATAATATTTACTCAGTTATTTTTCTATGAAGAACTATCGATATTTAACCCAAATACTCTGGAGCTTTATATAATTTTTATTCTTTCATTAACCGTGCTCGCACATTCTTACTACAAAAGTAGCTTACGCTCAATTTCTTTAGTTATTAAAAACAAGCAACTGCTATCTGATATTACCTCTGCTTATGAAGAAACCAAGATCGCAAGTAAAGCAAAAAGTGATTTTCTTGCCAACATGAGCCATGAACTTCGCACTCCGCTTACCGCTATTATTGGATATAGTGAAATTATTAACGAAGATATCAGTGTTAAACAATACGACTCTCTTCCTGATGATATAAACAAAGTCATTAAATCCGGAGAACACCTGCTTTCTTTAATTAACAACATTCTTGATTTGTCTAAAATAGAATCGGGAAAAATGGATATTTATATTGAAAATATAAACATAGAAGCATTATTACAAGAGCTCAAATCAACGACTGGAAGTATAATCAAAAACAATAATAACAGCTTAGATATTAGTTTTATATCTGACACTATATATATTAGATCTGACTCTACTAAACTCTACCAGATATTACTCAACATCATTAGTAATGCTGCAAAGTTTACTACAGATGGAGAAATTAAAATAAACGTCACCCGGGATCATGAGAACATAAAAATGATTATTACAGATACCGGGATTGGAATGAATAAAGAACAGTTATCTAAACTCACCCAACCTTTTATGCAAGGTGATATTTCCACAACTAAAAAATATGGTGGAACAGGGCTGGGGATGAATTTAACCAAAAATCTTACCGATATTCTGAAAATAAAATTAACCGTAAGCAGTTTCCCAAATAAAGGAACATCCTTTGAACTTATTATTCCTATTGACTACCAATCCTCATAAAACAAAAAAGGAGCCATCCTAAAACAGGAGGGCTCCTTTATCTTCACACATTAAATAAATTTAATTTATAAACCACAATTTGTATGACCGGGTACAGACTATTTAATTTTCTCAGGTAATACTAAATCAAGGTTATTTATTATTTCGATAAACTCATCTTCCGTTTTGCCACTACCTAAACGATTATTCCCCTTTCACCGTTAAAGCTGTGAAATTACAATAACCCTGCGCTGGATAAATAGCTGTCTTATAACTATGTTAATTCTTAAACTATAATTAAAGTGTGATTAACAAGACATATACTTGTTAATAGAACCTAAGTTGTGAACTGAGTCATAACCCATTTGGTTTAAAACGCCTTTCGCTTGTTCACTGCGCATACCGCTGCCACAAAAAACAATAACAGGTTTTGTTTTATCAAGATGTTGGTCAGCTGTTTGAATAACTTGTAGAGGAACATTTAATGAACCTGGAATTGCACCGCTACCGTATTCTTGCGGTGAACGTACATCAACAAGTTGTGCCCCATTAGCAACCATTTCACGCGCTTCAGGACATTCAATTAAATTCATACTCATTCCAAACATTTTATACTCCAGCGTGCATGTGCACATTTTTAGTTAAAAAAGGGCTGACTGATTACAGTTCAACCGCATTCATTAAATTACACTTGTTTCAATTTTGTACATAAATTTAGCAACAAATTACGTTCATCATCACTCAACTTGCTTAAAATCTTTTGTTGCACTTCGTACTTAACGGGTAAAACACGCTGAACCAATGCGCGGCCTTCTTCAGCCAAAACAAATGACTTTTCTTTACCCGTTGTTGCAGGATCTTCATTAATCCAGCCATTTTTTTCCATGACCTGTAATTTGCGGCTCATTACACTGCGTTCCGACTCCATTTCATCAGCAATCTGGCGAATTGTAATCGGTCCTTTGCGTGCAATAAGACCCACAACCGGCATTTGTGTTGCCCGAATGCCTAAATCACGATAAGCATCGTCATATGTTTTAAGGACATAGTGACTGGTGCGTAAAATCTGCATATTTATGCAGTTTAGCGCGTCTCCTTCAATCTCTGTATTCATATGCGATCTCACCTGTGTATATGCATAGCATTATATGTGCATATGCACAGATGTCAAATTTTAATTTGGTAAGCATTAATTTAAATCGAATCAATAAATTAAATGGGAAATTATATTAAAAAGTTTTAGGTAAATAATGATCAACAAGTAATAATGCAAAAAGTAGCATCAAATAAATAATAGAATAACCAAAGGTTTTAATCGGAATCGACTCATCTTTACCTGATTGCATCTTGATCGCGTAATAAAGGAAGATCGCATTAAGGATAATCACGCCACCCAAATACACCACGCCACTCATACCTGTGGCAAAAGGCAGTAAAGTAACTGCAACCATTATAATGGTGTAGAGCAGTACCTGAAGCCGCGTATATTCTACACCATGCGTAACAGGCAACATCGGCACATCCGCTTTTGCGTATTCTTCGCGACGGTGGATCGCCAGCGCCCAAAAATGGGGGGGGGTCCATGCAAAAATTATCAAAAAGAGTAATAAACTATCGGGGTCAATTGTTCCTGTTACCGCAACCCAGCCTAATACGGGTGGTGCAGCACCTGCAGCACCACCAATAACAATATTTTGTGGCGTCGCGTGCTTTAGGTACATAGTGTATATGACGGCATAACCAATTAAAGAAAGTAAGGTTAGCCAGGCCGTCAAACCATTCACTAAAAAAGTCAAAATAGCCATCGCAGTGACGCCGAGCACAATCGCAAAAAGCAGTGCATTAGAGTTAGAAACACTCCCTTTTACTAAAGGACGATCCTCTGTACGGCGCATTTCTTTATCAATTTTTTGATCAACAACCTGATTAATTGCCGCAGCCGAAGCCGCCGCTAAACCAATACCAATCGTACCGTAAACAAGCGGTTGCCAGAGTACCATACCCGGTGTTGCCAAAAACATGCCGATGACAGCAGTAAACACCAACAGCATCACAACGCGAGGTTTGCACAACTCATAATAATCATTACAAATAGTAAAGAAACCGATTTTATGATTTTGCCTTTTAGCTGTATTTTCCATTTTATTTTTTACTTTTAAGTTTGTTTGCGTTCTCGCGTAATGCCTGATTTCTCACTAAATAATTGAGCGTTACCAAAGTCAGAATCAGTAAAGCACCACCACCATTATGGGCAACAGCAACTAATAATGGCAATGATAATAACACGTTTGAGACACCTAAAATAAACTGTAATATCACTACAGCCAGCAAGGCTTTACCCGCGTTGCGTAAAGGCCGGTAAGCCGGTGTCAGTAACAATTTCAAGCCCAACCAAATAACAAATGATGCGGTAACAACAGCACCAATTCTATGCGTAGTGTGAATGGCAACCCGCGCTTCATTACTCATCAAACCAAACTCATAGTTTTTACCAAACTCATGCAAGAAATCAAAACCTTCAACAAAATTCATTGCCGGGAAAAACTCCTTGCCATTACAGGTTGGAAAATCAACACAGTGTAGTGCGGCATAATTTGAACTGGTCCAGCCGCCAAGCATGACCTGTAATACAACAATGACTAAGCCAATCAATGCCGGCGTTTTTAATTTTTGTAAATAAACACTATCAACATGAGAAAATTTAAAAAGTTGTCCCGAGCGTAAGGTTAACCACCATAATATCGATAATGTTGTCATGCCCCCCATTAAATGCGACATCACAATCGTTGGGTGGAGTTTAATCGTTACCGTCCACATGCCCAACATACCCTGGAAAACAACAAGCACCATGAGGAAAAGAGGAAGTTTAAAATCCTGCTGAGGTTCATTGCGTTTTTTAATCGCTATAATGCCAAGCGCAAAAATCAATAAACCTAATGTACTGGCAAAATATCGATGGATCATTTCTTTCCATGCTTTTGCCGCTTCAACCGGACGTTCAGGATAAGCCTGATTGGCAGCAGCAACATCATCGACATGCTTAGGTACACCAATATGGCCATAACAACCCGGCCAATCCGGGCAACCTAAACCTGCATCTGCCAAACGTGTATAGGCGCCAAGCAAAATAACAACAAAAGCTAAACATGTTGCCGCCAAAGCCAGTTTAAAAAACAGAGGTTTATTCTTATTTGTATTTGTATTCGAATTCATTATAAAGCCTTACCCAATTCGTGAAATTTTTAGCAGTAATTCCATGTCTTTAATTAATCCCTTGGGATCAAAATCACTTTCATATGACATCATTAAATTACCAAGAGGATCGACAAAATATAACCGGTTTGCAGATTTAGCAGCTGCTTTATTTTCCAGTTTAAATTGTTCTAATACGGTCTTAATCGTTTCCGCATCTCCTGAAACGACTTCCAGGCCCGGGTGTTCTTTTAATATTTTAGTTAATGATGGTTTTGCTTTACCGGATGTTGAAATATACAAACGTTTAATTCGTAAATGTTCACCACGTTGTGCTAAACGACTTTGACGCATTTTATATAAAATATCAGCACAGGTTTTATCACACTCTGCTTTACCTATATAAATCATAACCCAGGTCTTATGCATATCAGAAAACTTAAAATCATTGCCTGCTTTAGTTTGCAATGCAACATCCGTTAAAGGTCTTGCGGGTACCACCAAGTCTCCGTAATTTTTGGTATGACTTGGCCCACCTGCCGGCATGGTGTTATACATAATAACCGCCAATACAATCGGCGCGACAAAAAAGGCCACTAATAAAACCAGTTGCTTACGCCCTTTTGTATTTTTATTTTCCATGATCAAACTCACTTTCTTTTTTAAGATTTACAACAATATAAATAATTGTTAAAGCCAGCGCTAATGCAAACCATTGCATTGCATAGCTGGTACTTTTTTCTGGCTGCATAACAACAGGTTTCCATTCTCTGATAAAACCCGTTTTTTCTTTTTCATCAAGGAGAAAAATGTAAGGTAATAATTTTAAACCTGATTTTTTCTCAATTTCTATAATATTGATCCACTGCATTAATGCCGGCCAGCCATCATTACTTTGAATTTTCTTACCTACGGTGAAAGGTTTTTTATTACTGATTTTTACTTTACCTTTTAACACAAGTGTCTGCGTAGGTGTTTCTATTTCAGGCAAAGAAGAGCGATCGATTACCATAGGTACCCAGCCGCGATTAACCAAAACGCTATATTCGCTATTTTTTATTTTAAAAGGTGTCAGAACATAAACACCTGTTTTACCCTGATGAATTTTATTATCAATGAAGATTTGTTTCTTTATATCATAATGACCTTCAACTTCAGCACTACGATAATTCATTTTTTCATCCAGGTGAATTGCACCCTGAAGTTTTAATGGACCCAAATTATTTTGCTGTTTAAACAATTCAACAAGCTCTCTTTTTTCTTCGGCGCGATCAAGTTGCCAAAAACCTAAATGGAGTAGCACTGGCAATATCAACAAAAAGAAAATTGTTGGCACAATACCGGGGTTAAATATTTTATTTCCTATTTTCATCCTAACTACTTTTATAACTAATTTGTTATACTAACTCCACAAACTTAAGGGGTAAAAACAGTGTTTAAAATTATTATGGTATCCGTTTTATTATTTATTATTTTTAGCTTAGGTGTTGCTTTATTTTCCTTTGTTAAAGAAGGAAAAAGCTCTAACAAAATGCTTAAAGCACTCACCTTTCGAATTGGCCTTTCTATTGCCTTAATTATCATTATGATGATTGGCGCTCAATTTGGTCTTATTTCACCACACGGCATCTAAATAAGCTATTTGATTTTTTTTATAGCCAAATATCTTCTACTATTTGCTTGTTGGCAATAAAAAAGGCGCTGTTACAGCGCCTTTCCTTTTGCGTTTATTGAAGTTTGTTACAACCAATAAACGACCACAAATAAACCTAACCAAACCACATCAACAAAGTGCCAGTACCAGGCAGCCGCCTCAAAGGCAAAGTGATTTTTCTCGGTAAAGTGACCTTTTATTGCACGGAACATCATTACCGTTAGCATGATTGCACCAATCGTAACATGTAAGCCGTGGAAGCCGGTTAACATAAAGAAGGTTGAACCATAAATACCTGACGACAATTTCAAATTATAGTGTTGATAAGCTTCGACATATTCCTCAGCCTGGAAGAACACAAATAAGAAACCTAAAGCAACGGTCAGAAATAAACCCAGTATTAATTGCTGGCGATTACCCTTTTTTAATGCATGATGTGCCCAGGTAACGGTAACACCAGACGCTAACAGAATTAACGTGTTATAAAAAGGTACACCCCATGCTCCGATAACACCTGATGGTTCAGAAAAAGCTGTACCAGCTGAATTCTTATCACCAGGCATATCTAACATTGGCCAATTAAAGGTGAAATCTGCCCATAATAAAGTGTTGGTCATAGCATTGTTGCCTTCGCCACCTAACCATGGCCCGGATAGCTGGCGTGCATAAAATAATGCTCCGAAGAAGGCTGCAAAGAACATGACCTCTGAAAAAATGAACCACATCATTCCCATGCGGAAAGAGGTATCGACTTGTCCATCATATTTACCTGATTCGCTTTCGTCGATAACCTGACCAAACCAGCCAAATAACATATAGGCTAAGACAAGAAAGCCTGCGTACATGACGGTCATGCTACCCATATTGCCATCAACGCCACTTGTTAATGCATATGCAAAACCACCTGTTGTTAAAAATAAGCCAATTGAACCAACTACTGGCCACTTACTTGGCTCAGGAAGATAATAACTGCCTGCTGCTTCTGACATGTCGTGTCCTCTTCAGATCCTAAATTATTAAAATTCAACAGACTTTAATGACCTGTTGTCGTATTTTTCTTCTTCTATTTATTTGCTGGCTATCTTTCTTTGCGTATCAAAGAAGGTATAACTCAACGAAATTGTTTTTACACTTTTAGGTAAGTTTGGATCCACATAAAATCGTAGTGGCATTTCCCGAGCCTCACCCGCTTTGAATGTTTGATTTGTAAAACAAAAACATTCCATTTTTGAAAAGTATTTTGCTGCATTACCCGGTGAAACACTGGGTACAGCCTGCGCAACAACGTCTCTGTCCATCAGGTTTTTGGCGTAAAACATTACTTCCGTCACTTTACCGGGGTGTACATCTACCGTGTACTCTCTTGCTTTAAATTCCCAGTTCAGTTTTTGATTTAATGTCGTCAAAAACTCGACCCGTACTTTTCGTTTTGTATCTATACGCCTTTCAACGTTGGCGACATATTCTGCCTGTTCTGTTTTTTGCAGATCGATAAACCGACCATTTAAACCAAACACATCACATATCACACTGTATAAAGGAATGAGAGCAAAGCCAAAACCAAACATACCTACCGTTACCAGTAACGATTTTTTTGTTATCCGTATATTTGCTTTTTTTTGTTCCTCATTCATAACTTATTTACAGCTGTCGAATAAAAATAAACGCATAAAGACTCACGGCAGCAATAACTAATATTGCAATGGTCAAGGCTATCTTATTGTCTTTACTCACATTTACTCTCTGTTCATTTGAACGTTTATTTTATAAATAAATGATACCCACACTGATGTGGGTATCTTAGGTATTTATTTAACTTCTGGTGGTGTCACAAATGTATGGTATGGCGCTGGAGATGGAATAGTCCATTCCAAACCTTCTGCACTTTCCCAAACTTGATCCGTTGCTTTCTCGCCACCCTTGATTGTTTTAATAATAATAAACAAGAATAGAATCTGTGAAAGACCGAATACAAATCCACCGATTGATGACCAGAAATTCCAGTCAGCAAATTGAACTGCGTAATCAGGAATACGACGCGGCATACCTGCAAGTCCAATGAAGTGTTGTGGGAAGAACAATACATTTACCGATACTAGTGAAACCCAGAAATGAATTTTACTTAATAGTGGTGGGTACATGTTGCCCGTCCACTTTGGTACCCAATAGTAAAATGCGGCAATAATTCCAAACAATGCACCGGTTACCAATACATAATGGAAATGCGCGACCACGAAGTAAGTATCATGATATTGGAAATCAACAGGAGCGAGACCTAACATCAACCCGGTGAAACCACCGATTGTGAACAGGAACACAAATGCAATTGACCATAACATTGGAATTTCAAATGTTAATGAGCCTTTCCACATAGTTGCTGTCCAGTTAAAGACTTTTACCGCTGTCGGCACCGCAATCATGACCGTTGCATACATGAAATACAACTCACCGGCTACTGGCATACCAACAGTAAACATGTGGTGCGCCCATACGATGAACGATAAAAATGCGATGGCTGCCGTTGCATACACCATTGAAGCATAACCGAATAATTTCTTACGTGAGAACGTTGGGATGATTTGCGAAACAATCCCAAACGCTGGCAAGATCATTATGTACACTTCTGGATGACCAAAGAACCAGAATACATGCTGGAACATAACCGGATCACCACCACCAGCAGCATCAAAGAATGATGTACCGAAGTATTTATCCGTTAACATCATCGTGACTACACCGGCCAGTACTGGCATTACGGCGATAAGCAAAAATGCTGTGATTAACCAGGTCCAGACAAACATTGGCATTTTCATTAATGTCATGCCGGGAGCACGCATGTTAAGAATCGTTGCAATGATGTTAATAGAACCCATGATGGATGAGAAACCTAACAGATGTACCGCAAAAACGAAGAACGCTAAGTTGCCGTATTGACCTGAAAGGGGCTCATAGAAAGTCCAGCCGAAAGCGGGACCCTGACCTGATAAGAAATCGCCACCGATGAACATAGGCGCAACCAAAAGAATCGCGGCGCCAGGAAGAATCCAGAAGCTCCAGTTGTTCATACGTGGTAATGCCATATCTGGCGCACCAATCATCATAGGAATTAACCAGTTACCCAGACCAACCATGGCTGGCATGATGGCACCGAAGACCATGATTAAACCATGCATGGTTGTCATCATATTAAAGAAATTTGGATCTACAACTTGCATACCCGGGTAAAGAAGCTCGGCACGAATAACCATTGCCATAGCACCACCCGTCAGTAGCATGATGAAAGAGAACCATAAATATAAAGTACCAATATCTTTGTGATTAGTTGTAAACAACCAACGTTTGATACCAGTAGGCGCTGCGTGATGTTCGCTCATTTTAAATCCTCCGCCTATTTAGAAACTTGTGATGGTTGAACAACGTCGCCGGTATTATTACCCCATGCGTTACGTTCATACGTCGTAACAGCGGCAATATCAAGCGCAGATAATTGACTACCAAATGGAGGCATAATGCCCTTACCGTTTGCGATAATCGCGATGTGGTCAGCAATTGAACCTGTGGTTGCAACAGCAGAACCTTTAAGAGCAGGGAATGGACCACCACCTTGGCCTTCAGCCTGGTGACAAGCCGCACAGTTAGCTGTGTAGACATCCTTACCTTTCGCCATTAACTCAGCCATCGAATATGTTTTACCTGAAGCGGCATCTGCAGCCGCCGCCGCTTTAGCAGCAGTCGCCTTTTGTGCAGAAGACCACGCTTTGTAGTCTTCAACGCTTTTCACTTCGACAACAATGGGCATAAAGCCGTGGTCTTTACCACAAAGTTCGGCACATTGGCCGCGATAAACACCGACTTTTTCAGACTGGAACCAGCTTTCATTAATAAAGCCCGGAACCGCATCACGTTTAATAGCAAGTTCTGGAACCCACCACGCGTGAATAACATCATTTGCCGTTGTTAATACACGCACTTTCTTACCAACGGGAACAACAACACGCTTATCAACATCCAACAAATAATGCTCAGGCAATTCTTTGTTAGCACCGAGTTGGCGCGCATCATTGCTTTCTTTGGAAAGTGAGCTGAAGAAATGAAGCCCTTTTGAATCACCGACTTTATCGTCAATGTAGTCGTATTCCCACTTCCACTGCCAACCTGTTGCTTTAATGGTTATGTCAGAGTTCGTGGTATCTTCATACTCTAATAATGTTTTTGTTGACGGTACTGCTATCGCAACAAGGATAATTAGAGGAATGGATGTCCAAATTACTTCAACCGTTGTATTTTCATGGAAGTGCGCAGGTTTTGCGCCTTTAGATTTACGATGAAATATGATTGACCATATAATTACACCGAATACCAGAACACCCGCGACGACACAGATCCAAAAAGCGAGCATATGAAGGTCATACATATCCTGACCAATCTTAGACACACTTTCTGTCATGTTTAACGTGGAATATTCTGCAAATGCCATTGCTGGCCCCAATAGCAATGCAGTGAATAATAAACTGCCTAGCTTTTTGGTTAGCTTGCTTGCCGACATACCTTTACCCCTCAGGTTAGGATACTTATAAAATGAATATTTAGTTTTATTGTATTTACTCAGCTTGCTTTACGTTCTTACCTTGCTTTTATAAAACAGGCTTAGAAAATTCTTATTTTTATTAATTTTTCACTATGCATTGATATAGATCAACACTTATTACTTTAGCGCGAACGCATGCTAAATCATCTTAGCCGTTGTCCGCAATAAAAAAGATAGAATGGGCTTATAACAAACAGATATAAAAGAATATTAGAATATAATAAATTAATATAACTCTACTATTATAGTGTTAAATGCACTTCCTTTCTTGCGTATAACCATACAAAATTGTGGATAATAGTACAATTACTTTTTAATACTAAGACTATCGATTAGTAATTGCTTATTGAGATGATGTCGTTGTTTATTATTTTTTAAATGTGTTTGAAAAGGCACAGAACCTATAAAAGGAAAATCATGAAGCGTATGTTTTAATGTAGAAATATTTTTTTCAACATAAGAAAAATCTTTTTTAACATGATTAGCAATCCAGCCTGCAATCGGTAAACCCGATTGACGTATTGCCTGCGCACTCAACTCCGCGTGGTTTAAACAACCCAAACGTAAACCCACCACTAATATAACAGGGTGTTGTAAGGCGCTTGCTAAATCAGCAACAGTCGTCCCGGAACTCAAAGGTGCATACCACCCCCCCACGCCTTCTACCACCACAACGTCTGATTTATTTTTTAATAGTTCAAAATGTTTTTTTATTTGTTCAAGATCAATTTCAACACCGGTATTTTCTGCTGCTATATGAGGCGAAACTGCTTCTTCAAAAATATAGGGGTTCACTTCGTTATAGTCTGTTATAACATTTGATGCTTCAATTAAAGACAATGCATCTTCATTTTGTAGCATACCATCAACCCAATTAGCACCACTTGCAATGGGTTTCATACCAGCAACTCGCAAACCTTCTTCAGCTAAAACACGTATAAGTAACGTGCTAACAAATGTTTTACCAATCTCTGTATCGGTACCGGTGATAAAAAAACCTGACATAAAAATCCTAAAATAATGAAAATATAAATATCTGCTAGAATAACATTAAACCCTATTAAATAGTGTTGAAATTAATATGATAAATAAAACAATGGTCATGCTCGGTGATGAACTCGCTCATTATCATTTTGGTGAAACGCACCCTTTTGGCCCCAAAAGATATTGGGCGTTTAAAGAAGAATTTATAAAACGAGGCACGGATAAAAAAGTCACTTTATCAACACCACAACAGGCAACTGAAGAACAGCTCAAACTCTTTCATACACAGGATTATATTAATAAAGTCAAAATTCTTTCAGAGCTTGGCGAGGGCTACCTGGACTGTGGTGATACTCCTGCCATTAAAGGTATTTTTGAAAATGCATTGACGGTTGTGGGTACCACGCTAAAAGCAGTCGATTTACTCATGCAAAATAAAGCCAATCATGCATTCACCCCCATAGCTGGCATTCACCATGCGAGACGAAATAGTGCCGCAGGTTTTTGCGTTTTTAATGATTGTGGTATTGCAATTGAATACCTGCGAAAAAAATATAAACTCCAGCGCATCGCCTATATTGATATAGATGCGCACCATG
>Ga0316206_1002040_pt1 | contig 14916 bp, 8 predicted proteins | sample 6monthpyrite_MG_FD_204942 | JGI IMG/M metagenome (GOLD analysis project Ga0316206, IMG submission 204942) | Microbial mat bacterial communities from mineral coupon in-situ incubated in ocean water Damariscotta River, Maine, United States -... | ecosystem: Environmental > Aquatic > Marine >...
CGAGGAAGACTCGGCCACCGCTGAAGGTCAGCACGATCCAAGGATCGCCAAGAGTTGCTCAAGCGCGGCGGGATGGAAGTCCTGGGGAACTTCGATGCGGTGCTTGGATTCTAGGTGCACGGCGAAGTGATCGCGGACGGTGGGCAGCGGGCTTTGTTCGAGGGCGACTCGGATGAGGCCGCCGGTGGGCTCAGCGTGAGTGACGCTTTCGTCTTCGTTGACTTCGTCTGGGATGGTGCAACATCCTGTCTGTAAAAGTACTCCAGCCTGAAGCTGCCTGACCTCGTGGTGCGCTGCGGCCCCGCACGCTTGCCTTGCCCTCGCCAGGGCAAGGCAAGCAGAGGATGGTAATGGTGGGATGCTGGCTTGAGCGTTGCCACTCTAAGAATTTTCTAATACGCGGTTTTCACCGTTCCTGTGGGGGCGAAGTCCCCTTCTCCGTGAATAGGAAACGGGCACGGTGAAGCTACGCCTCAACGAACGTAGCCAAGCGCCTGCATCCGACGGACGGTCTCTGCGTCCAACTCGACGACATCTGCCTTGCCATCGATGCCGCCAGTCACCACGTTGAAACCTGAGTGTCGCTTGAGTTCTTGTCGGTAGTATCCCGTGAGAATCGGATGCTCGCGCGCGATGTTGCGCTTCTCGCCAGGGTCTCTAGCGAGGTCGTATAGCTCGTCGCGGTTGCCCGAGGTAAAGATGTACTTGTAGTGCGCATCACGGAAGGCGAGCGTTGGCAAAAAGTGCTCGTGATTCATTCTGTTTGAAGTATGCGTGACGGCCACTTTGCGGGGGGCGGCTTGTGGATCGAACAGGGCAGCGGCTTGGCTGATCCCGTGCATTGGGCCGGCGGGTGCGGGGACGCCGGTCAAGTCGGCGATCGTGGGGATCACATCGATGTTCGAGACCAAGCCGGGGACCTTTAGCCCGCGCGGAGCCAGGCCCTCGGGCAGGCGAATCCAGAGCGGCGTGCGTGCCTGGTCGTCGTAGGCTGTGGTGCCGTGGCCGAAGGCTGCGAAGTTGATGCTGTCATGGTCCATGAAAGCCTCGCCGTGATCTGAGATGACGGCAACGACGGCCTTGTCCCAGATGCCGGCATCTTCGAGGCGGCCGCGGATCTTGGTCAGCACGGAGTCGACATAGCTGAGGTTTTCCTCGTAGCTGGCCTTGAGCTTCGCGAGGTCGTTCGGGGTCGGGACGATCCTGCGCTCGCGGATGTCCCAGAGCGTCGCTGCGTCGGCGGTGAGATTGCTGTCGATGGACGCGCTGTAAAGGCCCGCCCATGGTGCGGGCGGGACATACGGCTCGTGGGGCTCGACGATGTGCATCCAGAGGAACAACGGCCGGTCGTCCGCCTTGCCGAGGACACCTTCGAGCGGCTCCAGTACTTGCTCGGCAGCAACGGTTTCGCGCCCTTGTTGGACTTCATCAAAGAGGTCGATGAAGGTCTCGAAGCCATTGTCATTTCCAAAGATCGATGAGCCGTTCGGGCTGCACGCAAGACCCACGGTGCGGTAGCCCGCGGAGGTGAAGGATTGGGCCCAGGTCGGTAGTGACGGGCTCAACTTCGTGTTCTCCATCCAGGTGCCGTGCTCCCAGGTGTACTTGCCGGTCAGGATGCTGGGGATCGAGGCGATCGTGTATGTCGCCTCGCAGGTTGTGGTTTCGAACTGCGCACCCTCACTGGCGATTCGGTCTAGCTCGGGAGCGATACCTGCGCGGCCCCCGTAGCTCGTGGCGAAGCTCGGGTTGAAAGCGTCGAGCAAAACCAGCACGACTGGCGTGTGGGAAAGTTCCTTGCGCGCCGATGCAACGGCTTCGGTGGGGGTGGGCACAGGCACAGCCGGGGCAATGACCCGCGGTGCGGCCCAGAGGCCGATGACTGGTTCGGGTGAGCTGTCGTTCGCATGAACGGTGAAGTCGAGCTGGACGATCTGGCCTACCCACGGCTCGAGAGAGGCCGACACATCGTGGATCGCCTGGCCGAGCCCAACGGGCTCGTCGATCAGCACAGACTGCTTGCCGGAGATCTCCGTCAGCGTGAGACGCATGGTGCCGCGGTCGGGTGATTCCTCGCCCTTGCGCGCCAAGGCAACGCCGCTCTCGAAGCGGGCCCCGTCGGGCACCTTTAGTCTGTGCCGCAAGAGGGTCGCCGAGGCCTGCAACTCGGTGTGCGCTCCGGCGGGTCCATTCGGATCGATCGCTACGCCTGTGGGGAGCATCCATAAGCCCTCATCTCGCCGGCGTGCCTGCTCGGCGTCGCTGTTAACCAAGGTCAGGCTTTTGCAGTTCATTGAGACCCGCCGTGGGTCCTGACTGTCGGGGATCTCTTCACTGATGCGCCAGATATTGTCAAGCTCGAAGTGCAGCCGATTCAGGCCGACGATCTGCTGATCTTCAGGAAGCTCGAGGTTGACTTCGAGGCCGCTCGGCCCGATCTCTACCGTTTCCAGCTTGTTCCCATTCAGGGTGACCACAGCGTGTAACGGTTCCGTGTCCGTAGCCGAGCGGAAGGCGCCTAAGAACGACTTGAGCGTCCGGGGGCCCATCTCGCCGAGATAGAATTGCACCTCGACATCCCTCGAGCTCGTCCACACCGGATGAGGCTCCTCGTCCGGCGAGGCACTACCCTGGTCGGGGAAGGACCAGCCCGCGGTCAGGAAGCGCCTGTCGGCGAGCAGCGAGGGGCTGATCGTGGCTCTCTCGAACCAAACCTCCGCATTGGGGAGTTCGGCCGCAAAGTCGAGGAAGGGCGCTTCCTCGGGGATCGGATAGGCCGGCCAGCTGAGGGCCTCTGGAGTCGTAGGTGAGTCGTTGCTGCACGCGCCGAGGAGGAGCGCGGCAATGAGGAACGGAAGTCGCATGAGGGCTTACGGTCGGGGGATAAGGGCACGAGCTCTTGTCGGGGACGACAAACAGCTTAGCACGGTGTAGGGAAGTGGGGTGCCAGCGGGGCCTGCTCGTCGCCAGGGTGCGCGCTGTAAGCGAGCTCGATCTCGGCGCAGTTGCCGGTGCGTATAGCCTCGCAGGTGGCGATCGCGACGCGGGCGGTTTTTGGCGCCGCGGATGGCGTTGCAGGCGCGCGAGGAAGGCCTTGAGCGCGAAGCGCAGGGGCGGCTCTTGCAGGCCGACGCCTTCCTTGAGGTGCTCTTGCGCGGCGAGCTTCGTGGCGTCGACGACAAGCGTGATGGCCTCTTCGGTGTGGAATTGTTCGCGGCTTGCGTAGACTTCGAAGCCGAGGGTCGGCGCGTCGGGCTCTTGAGCTTCAAGACCGTGACCCGCTCGCACACCCTCGATCACGCGACGAACCTGGGTGCGCGCATCTACGCCACCGCGCGAGAAAGACACACGCTTCGACGTGACATTCCCCGATGGCCAGCGCTTCACGCCGCTGCGGGAGCTCCGCGCCGAAATCGAAATCCCTCCAGGCGAAGAGCGCGACGTGACGTTGTCCGGTTGGTTGTCCGACAACCCTAGCCTGCCCGAAGTCCGGAGGCGCTATGGCCTCGAGATCGAGTTCACGGACAAGATGCTTGGACTCGCTCTTGCCGAAATGGACCGGCAAGGGCTCTTGGACAACACCTTGATCATCTTCACGTCCGATCACGGCGAGGCATTTGGCGAGCACGGACACGTTGGGCATGTCGAGCAAGTCTTTGACGAGTCCTTGCACGTTCCACTCTTGATCGTGCCGCCCAAGGGGTCTCCCCTGCGCCCTCTTCTTGAGGGTCAAAGTGACGCGCTGGTTCGGCTCGTGGACGTGGTCCCGACCGCTCTGGACATTCTGGGCTTGGCGCCGATGCCGGGAAGCATGGGCCGCTCGCTGATGGAAGAGGGGCCGCGCGTGCACTATTCCGAGGCGCGACCGGGGATGGGATTTGATCCCTTGTTTGCACTCCGCGACACGCGCTTCCTCTTGATCTACAACGGCGCGAGAGATCAATTCTCGATGTTTGACTTGCTCACCGATCCTGCGGAGAAGACAGACGTCTTTGCTGAACAAGGCGGTCAGCGGGCCGAGTGGCAGCAGCTTCTCAAGGACATTGCTGCGGGCAAGATCGGCACGACGGCAGATTCCGTCGGTGGCGAAGAAATGCAGGAGCGGCTGGGCGGACTCGGCTACCTGTAGGGTTCCAACCGCAGTTCGTCGTGACTTCTCGACCCCGCCCAAGCATGCGCTTTCGGTGTGTTTGGGCTCCTTTTTGGTGGGCCTCGATCAATTCGATTCGGGTCTGGAATCGGCTCTTGCGAAGGCGCTGACTCAGCGAACGTAGCCGAGCGCCTGCATCCTGCGGATGGTCTCTTCGTCTAGCTCGATCGTCTCCGATGCGGCGTCCATGCCGCCGGTCACCGGGTCGAAGCCCGAGTGGCGCTCGAGCTCCTGGCGGTAGTAGCCCGCAAGGATCGGGTGCTCGCGCGCGAGGTTGTGGTTCTCGCCTGGGTCCGCGACGAGGTCGTACAGCTCGTCGCGGTTGCCCGAGGTGAAGATGTACTTCCAGCGCGCATCGCGGAGGGAGAGCGTTGGCAGGAAGCGCTTTTGGTTCATGCGAGTCGCGGTGTGGGTGACGGCGACTTTTCGGGGTGCGGCCTGGGCGTCGAACAGGGCCGCGGCCTGACTCAATCCCCGCATCGAACCGGCGGGTGCGGGGACGCCGGTCAGGTCGGCGATCGTGGGGATCACGTCCATGTTCGAGGCCAGGCCCGTGGCTTTCAGACCGCCCGGGGCTAGACCGCTCGGCAGACGGATCCAGAGTGGCGTGCGCGCCTGGTCGTCGTAGCTAGTGGTGCCGTGGCCGGTGGACGAGAAGTTGAAGCTGTTGTGGTCCGTGAAGGACTCGCCGTGGTCGGAAAGAACGGCGACGATGGCGTCGTCCCAGATGCCCGCATCTTCGAGGCGGCCTCGAATCTTGGTGAGAACGGAGTCGACGTAGCTGAGGTTCTCTTCGTAGCTGGCTTTGATCTTGGCGAGGTCGTTCGGGGCCGGCGTGACCCGACTCTCGCGGATGATCCTTAGAGTCGCGGCGTCGGCGACGAGGTCGCTATCGATCGAAGCGCTGTAGCGGCCAGCCCATGGCGCGGGCGGCGTGAAAGGCGCGTGGGGCTCGACGATATGCATCCAGAGGAACAGCGGCCGCTCGTCAGCCTTATCCAGGACCTCGTCGAGGGGCTCGAGAACCTGCTCGGCCGCAACGGTCTTGCGCCCATCGAGGACCGTGCGGAAGAGGTCGAGAAACGTCTCGAAGCCTTGATCGTCGCCGAGCACAGACGAGCCGTTCGTGCTGCACGAGAAGCCTACGGTGCGGTAGCCAGCAGACGTGAAGGACTGCGCCCAGGTTGGAACGGACGCGTTGAGTTTCGTGGTCTTCATCCACGTGCCGTGTTCCCACGTGTACTTGCCGGTCAGGATGCTGGGGATCGACGCGATTGTGTAGGTCGCCCCGCAGGTTGTCGTCTGGAACTGCGCGCCCTCGCTTGCGAGCCGATCCAGCTCGGGAGTGATGCCCGGCCGTCCGCCATAGCTCGGTGCGAACGTGGGATTGAAGGCGTCGAGCAGTACGAGTATGACCGGGGCGGAGGCGAGCTTCTGCCGTGCCGCCGCGACGGCGTTTTTGGCCGCGACGGGCGCGGGAGTCGCGAAGGACTCGGCAGTGATTCGCGGCGCGGCCCAGAGGCCGATGACGGGCTCGGGCGATCCGTCCTTCCCGTGTACGGAAAAATCGAGCCGCACGATCTCGCCCACCCAAGCCTCGAGTGAAGCGGACGTATCGTGGATCGCTTGTCCGAGCCCGACAGGCTCGTCGACTAGTACGGCCGCGTGTCCCGAAGTGTCCGTCAGCGTCACGCGCATGTGGGCACTATCGGGTGCGGATTCACCCTTTTGCTCTAGGGTCACGCCGCTAACAAAACGTGCGCCAGGGGGCACTTTCAGCCAGTGCCGCAAGAGGGTCGACGAGGCCTGCAGCTGGGTCCGTGAGCCGGCCGGACCGCTTGGATTGATCGCCACGCCCGTGGGCAGCATCCAATGGCCCTCATCCCGGCGGCGCGCTTGCTCTGGATCCTCGCTGACGAAGTTGAACTCCTTGCAGGTCATGGAAACCCATCGCGGGTCGCGGCTGCCGGCGACCCCATCCCCGATGCGCCAGATCTTGTCGAGTTCGATGTGTAGTCGGTTCATGCCGACCACCTGCAGGCCCTCGGGAATCTCGAGGTCGACACGCTTGCCCGTTGGTTCCAGCTCGAGTTCTACAAGCGGCTCGCCGTTTAACGAGACAGAGGCGTGGAGCGGGTCCGCGGCCGTTGCCGAGCGGAAGGCGCCGAAGTACGACTGGATTCTTCGCGGCCCGGTCTCACCCAAATAGAACTGCACCTCGACGTCTTTCGAGCTCGTCCACACAGGGTGAATCGCCTCGCCCGACTTGTCGCTGCTCTGACTCGGGAACGCCCAGCCCGCCGTCAGGAAGCGCCGGTCGGCGATGAGCGAGGGACTGATCTTGGCTCTCTCGAACCAGACTTCCGCGGTGGGGAGCTCAGCGGCGAAGTCGAGGAAAGGCACCTCTGCGAGGTCCGGGTAGACGAGCGCCGTTGGCGATGCGTCTCTGCACGCGGGGAGGACAAGTAGGGGCAGCGCGGCGAGGAGGAGTGGGAGACGCATGGGGGCTTTCGGGAGGGCGAGCTCGAGGCCGGGCCAACCGGCAGGTTATCACGTCGCAAGATCTCTCGCCGTGTGCGGCTCATTCGAGCTCGATTTCGACGCGTTTGTTCGTGCGGACGGCTTCGCAGGTGGCGATCGCGACGCGGGCGGCTTTGGCGCCGCGGATGGCGTTGCAGGCGCGTGGGGTGCCGTCTTGGATGTGGGCGAGGAAGGCCTGGAGGGCGAAGCGCAGCGGGGGCTCTTGCAGGCCGACGCCTTCCTTGAGGCGCTCTTGCGCGGCGAGTTTCGTGGCGTCGACGACCAGCGTGATGCCCTCTTCGTTGTGGAAGTGTTCGCGGCCGGCGTAGACCTCGAAACCGAGGGTTGGCGCGTCGGGCTCCTTGAAGAGCCAGCCGGCGTCTTGGGCCATCTTGATCGCGCCGGCGGTGCCGAGGAAGAGCTCGTAGTCCTTCTCGAACGAGTTGGCGATGGTGGCGTTGTAGTGCAGGCGGCGCTCGTTCTTGAACTCGAACTCGGCGTGAATCGTGTCGAAGACTTTGCGGCCATCCTTGTGCAGCTGGATCGAGCCGTGGCCGGTGACGGCGGTGGGGTACTCGTTCAGGAACCAGTGGAAGACGTCGAACTGGTGGACGCCGAGCTCGCCGGCGAGACCGAGGGAGACGGCCGGGTCGAGGCGCCAGTTGAGCGCCGCTTCGTCCTTCGGGTTGCGGGCGGGGGAGACCCAGGATTGCTTCTTGCTGTGCTGCGCGTGAAAGGCGACCGAGTCGCGGATGGCGCCCGAGCGCACGAAGTCGCGGGCGTGCGCGTAGAGCGGATTCGAGCGCGCGAGCAGGCCGCAGGTGACCGTGTTGATCGCGTTCTCTTCGGCCATGATGATGGCCTCGAGGTCTTCGGGCGTCGTGGCGAGCGGCGCCTCGCAATAGACGGCGAGGTTGGCGTCGAGGGCCTGAATGACGACGTCCTTGTGCAGGTGCGACGGGGTGGCGACCACGACCGCCTGGAGGTCGGGGTGGGCGGCGAGGACTTCGGTGAGGCTCGTGTAGCCGGCGGCGCCCGGGGCCTTGCGGACGGCCGAGGCGCGGCGTGAGTCGACGGGGTCGGCGACGGCGACGAGGTTGGCGCCTTCGAGCGCGGCGAGCTCGGTGGCGATGTTGCGACCCCAGCGGCCGCAGCCGATGACGGCGATTTGAGTCGCCGTGCGCGGGGACCACAGCGGGGGGACGAGGCCGAAGGCGCCGAGGGCGCTGGCTCCCTTAAGGAAGTCGCGGCGGATGAACGTTGGGTCGGGAAGGGGCATGGTCAGGCGGGGGCAGGGAGACTCGAGTGGAGGATGTGGACGTGGCTCGCGGCTAGGGCGGCTGCGGCCTCGATGGCGAGGCTGGGGCGGGCGACGAGGGCGGTGGCCCAGGCGTCGGCGAGGGCGGCGGTGGGGGCGCGGACGGTGGCCTCTTGATCGGCGGGCGCGGCTTGCCTGCCGGGGATGCGGATGTGGCTCTGGCCGCTGGCGGTCTGCGCGGCGGCCTTGGACGAAGCGAGGGACTCGCCGGCGAGCTCGATGGTGTTTTGGCCGATGGCGAGGCGCCAGCCGCTTTGGTCGGGAGGCGCGCCGAGTGTGCGCACCGAGCTCGTGCCGCCGTGCAGGAGCGCCGAGGTCACGCCGAGGTCTTCGAGCTCAAGCGCCGCGAGGTCGAGCGCGTGGCCCTTGGCGACACCGCCGAGGTCGAGCGACGGGCCTGGGCCGGTGAAGTGCACCGTGCGCCGCGTGGCGTCGAACAGCCACCGGGGCTCGTCCGTCGCGCTTGTCTGTTCTGGGCCGAGCTGCGCGGTGCGGCTTGCAGAGGCAAAGTGACCGGCGCGGGCCATGGCGTGGGCGACGTTGGGATCGAAGGCGCCGTGGCTGTCGCGATGGACTCGGTCGATCGTCTCGAACAGCGCCACGTCTTCGCCGGCAAGCAAGAGCGGCTGCAGGTGGCCGGTCTTGTTCAGCTTGGCCAGACGGCTGGAAGGCAGGAACAGGCTCCAGCGCGCCTCGGTCTCGTGGATCACCTCAAGCGCCGCCTCGCCGGCGGCCACAAGGGCGCGCCGGTCGAGGCGGCGCAGGCCATGCAGCACGAGCTCGAAGCGCGTGCCCATGGCCTGCGTACTGAGGCAGACCGCTTGGCTCAAGTTGGAGCCTTACAGCGCCTTGGCCGTGTAGGTCTCGGGATCGAAGTCGTAGGTCTTGCCTTCCCACATCGAGCGCTGCGCCAGGTCGACGATGACCATGATCTTCAGCGCGAGCTCAACCGGACTGGCGTTCGGCTTGCGCGTGCGCATCGAGCTGAGCCAGTTCAGGCGCAGCTGATCCTGGTCGTTGATGCCACCAAACTGCTCTTGGCTAGGCTCGATGTCATCGACGTAGGGGCGCTGCGGCGTGATGACCACGTTGTTGCCCCCCAGGTACATGTCGGCCATGTTGCCACGCACGAGCGTCTCGAGGCCCGTGTCGTTTGTCGTTGAACCGGCGACGACCATCGTGTGCTCAGCATCGAACTGGACCGTCAAGTTGACCTGGTCGAAGTTGTCCATCGCCTTGTCAACGTAGTGACCACCCATGCCTTGAATGCGCACGGGCCAACCCGCGTCGACCGCCCACATGAGCGGCGTCATCACGTGTACCAGAAGGTCGCCGATGATGCCACTTGAGTACTCGTGATAGCGACGCCAGCGGAAGTAGTGAAGCGGGTCCCATTCGCGCGGGCCCAGCGGCTCGCACCAGCGCTTCCAGTCGAGAGTCGTGCCGGGCTGCACGCGCTCATCGATGCCGTAGTAGTTCCACTCGCCGTCGGGCGAGTTGCGGCAGTAGCTCGTCTGGCTCCACACCGGTTTGCCGATGGCACCCGCGGCGATCAGCTCTTTCGCGCGCTCGTACTTGGGCATCATGATCTTCTGCGTGCCGACCTGAACGATCTGGTCGTTGATCTCGGCGGTGCGCTTGAGGCGCATGGCCATGTCGAGGTCGTACGTCATCGGCTTCTCGACGTAGACGTCCTTGCCGGCCATGATCGCGTCGATCGCGCAGTCGGCATGCCAGTGCTCGGGGGTGGCGATCAGGACGCCGTGCAGGTCGTCGCGGGCCAGGAGCTCGCGGTAGTCCTGGTACTGCGCCACCTCGAAGCCCTGCTTCTCGGTGAGCGCCTTGGCGGCGTCGTCCATGCGCGGAATCGCGAGGTCGGACACGGCCAGGATCTGGACGTTTTCGGCCCCGTTCTTGGCCAGGTTCGCGATCGCGTGGCAGTGGCCGGTGCCCATGCCGCCGGTCCCGATGACCCCGATGCGCACAGGCTCGTCATCGCGAATCGCGGTAAACGACTTGCCGCGGGTGGCAGGCACCTGCTTTTTGGAAATGAAGCCGCCGAACGTCTTCTGCATACGCTCTTGCGAAGCGCACGAACCGAAGAGGCCGAGGCCACCCAGCGCGGCGGCGTTTTTGAGGAATCGGCGTCGCGTAGCTGCGACGTCATCGGGCCGCGGGGGGGTCTCTGCTGGACCGTTTGCGTTCTCGTCTTGCATGGTGGCTTCTCCTGTTTGGTTCCTGAGGGGGATCGGGGGGTGGTGGTCTTAGTGAGCCTCGAGCCAGTTCTTGCCGTGGCCGCCATCGACCTTGAGGGGGACGGCCAGCTCGACCGCGTTCTCCATGGCATCACTGACCAGCTTGGCGGTCGCGTCGAGCTCGTCTTCGGGAAGTTCAAAGACGAGTTCGTCATGGACTTGCAAAAGCATCTGGGCGCCAAGGCTCGACTCGGCGAGGCGCTCCTCGACGTCGATCATGGCGCGCTTGATGATGTCTGCGGCCGAGCCCTGCACAGGTGTGTTGACGGCCGCGTTCTCGGCGAAGCTGCGCGTGCGCGAGTTCGACGCGTTGATGTCGGGCGTGGGGCGGCGGCGGCCAAGTAGCGTCTCGACGTAGCCGTTCTCGCGCGCGAACTCGAGCGTGGCATCGATCCACTCGCGGATACGCGGGAACGACGCGAAGTAGCGCTCGATGAACTCGTTCGCCTCGGGGATCGACATGCTTGTCTCACGCGCAAGCCGCGACGGGCCCATGCCGTAGAGGAGGCCAAAGTTGATCACCTTGGCTTTCGAGCGCATCGCGCGGTCGACCTCGTCCGAGTTGACGCTGAAGACCAGGCTGGCAGTCGCGGTGTGGATGTCGAAGTCGTTCTTGAAGGCGAGGGTCATCGCCTCGTCACCCGAGAGATGCGCCATCACGCGCAGCTCGATTTGGCTGTAGTCGGCCGCATACAAGAGCTTGCCCTCGGGCGCGATGAAGGCGGCACGCAGGCGCCGGCCACGCTCGGTGCGGATCGGGATGTTCTGCAGGTTCGGGTCGCTGCAAGCGAGGCGACCCGTGGCGGCGGCGACCTGGTTGAAGCTGGGGTGCACGCGACCGGTCTTCTTGTTCACGAACTTCGGCAGGGCGTCGACATACGTGTTCTTCAGCTTGGTCAGCTCGCGGAACTCAAGCACGCGCTGCGCGATCTCGACGTCCGGATACTTCTCGGTCAGAGTCGCGTGGTCAGTCGAGTAGCCCGTCTTGGTCTTCTTGGGGCGCTTGACGCCGGCCTCGTCTTGGATGCGCAGCTTCTCGAATAGGATCTCGCCGAGTGCCTTTGGACTGGAGACCTTGAAGTTCTCGCCAGCGAGCTCGTGGCAGCGATACTCGGCGGTTTGGATGCCCTCTTCGAGCTCGCCGCGCATGTTCTCCAAGATGACCGTGTCGAGAACGATGCCACGCGACTGCATCGCGGTCAGAACGGGGACGAGTGGCATGTCGAGCGTCTCGAAGATCTCGCGCGCCTCTTTTTCATCCAGTTCGCGATTCAATGGCTCGTCCAAGCGGAACGTGACGTCGGCGTCTTCGCACGCGTACTCGCCCACCTCGTCGATGGCGATCTTGTCCATCGTGGTCTGCTTGCGTCCCGTGCCGATGATCTGGCTGGTGGGGATCTTTGTCAGGTTGAAGTAGTGCAGCGCGAGCGCGTCGAGGTTGTGGCGGCGACCCGAGCCGGACACGGCGAAGCTAGCGACCATCGTGTCGAAGTCGCATGGCGGCAGCTTGAGGCCGCCGGGCTGGCTTTGGAAGATCAGCCAGTCGTACTTCGCGTTCTGCGCGATGCGCTCATAGTCCGTCGACGTCAAGACGTCCTTCAGCTTGGCTAAGAGGCCGGCCGTACTGCCGCCAAGCGGAGGGAACAAGTTCGTCGGCACGTACCAAGCAAGGCCGGGCGCGGTGGCGAAGCTGATGCCAACTAGCTCGGCCTCGAGGGGGAACAAGGACGTGGTTTCGGTGTCGACGGAGAAGCGACCAGCCTTCTTGAGGGTCGCGATCAGCTCGTCGAGCTCGGCTTCCTCGCGGATCACCGTGTACTTGCGCTCGACGTCTTCGGTCGTGCGGTCGGGTGCCGCGATCGAGTTCGCCAGCGTCTGGAAGTCGAGGTCGCGGAACAGGCGCACGAGCTCCTTGTCGTCGGGCGCGGCGGGGCCCACGGCCTCGAAGCCGGGGTCGAGCGGAACGTGCTGATCGATGGTGACAAGCTCGAGCGACAGCGCGAGGTTGCCGCGGTCGTTCTCGATCTTCTCGCGGGTCTTGCCCTTCACTTTTTCGATGTTCTCAAGCACGCCGGCGACCGAGCCGAACTCGCCGATCAGCTTCTTGGCGCCAACCTCGCCGATGCCCTTCACGCCGGGGATGTTGTCGGACGAGTCGCCCATGATCGCCAGCACGTCGATCACATGATCGGGCGTGGTGCCGAACTTCTCGGCGACGGCCGCTTCGTCTTCGATCACAAGCGGGATGCCGCGCTTGAAGACGTTGTAGAGCTTGCAGGTGGGGGACACGAGCTGCATCAGATCCTTGTCGCCGGTCACGATTAGGACCTCGTGGCCCGCCGCTCCCGCCTCGCGCGTCAGCGTTCCGAGCACGTCGTCGGCCTCGAAGCCGGGCACCTCGAAGATCGAGATGCCGTGCGCGCGCACGACCTCGCGGATCAGGTCGAATTGTGCAACGAGCTCTTCTGGCGCCTTCTCGCGCGTGGCTTTGTAGGCCTTGTACTGCTTGTGGCGGAACGTCGGGTGGCCGGTGTCGAAGGCGCACGCGATGTGGTCGGGATTCTCCTTCTTCAAGAGGCTGCGCAGCATCATTGTGAAGCCGAACGTCGCGCCGGTGGGCTTGCCAGCGGCGGAGGTCAAGCCGGAGCGTGCAAAGGCAAAGTGTGAGCGAAAGGCGAGCGCGGTTCCGTCCAATAGGAACAGACGCTCGGGTTTGGATGCATCAGCTTCGGGCGCGGGGGAGTCGCTCATCCGCACAGCATGCGTCATCGGGTGGGGTGGGACAAGGGCCGGGCGCCGGTGGAGCGCGCGAATCCCACGCATACGGTGCCAGGCACAAGTTGCACAGGATTCGGCACTGAAACGCCTCTTCAGTCTAGTGGGGCGACTCCGCCCGAAGCCAATTCAACGACCGCAAGACACCTTGCAGTGCCGAATCCTGTGCAACTTGTGCCTGGCACCGTATGCGTGGGATTCGCGCGCGCGGTATGGTTTTGGCGTGAACGAAAACGAACAAGCTGTGTCCGCGCCGCGGATTGTTGTGGGTGGGTTCCTGATGGGGCTCGCCAACCTCGTGCCCGGCGTCAGTGGCGGAACGATGATTCTGGCGGTTGGGCTTTACGACCGCTTCATCTCGGCCGTGGCTGAGCTGTCGAGCCTGCGGTGGTCGAAGGGCATGTTTGTGTTCCTGGGCCTCTTGGCCGCAGGGCTCGGTGTGGCGCTGGTTGGACTGGCGGGGCCTGCGGTTTACTTGGTCAGCCATCACCGCTGGGCAATGTACAGCTTGTTCGTGGGCATGACGCTGGGCGGTGCGCCCGAGCTCGTGCGTTTAGCGTTCCCGAGCGCAGTTGAAAGCGAGAGCGGGGAAGGGACGAGCGCGCGCCGCGGGGCGCCGATGATCGCGACCGCGATCGGCTTCGCTGTCATGGCCTACATCGCGTGGGCGCTGGCCGGCACGCGCATTCCCCATACGACGCTGGCCTTCTTTGCGATGGGAGCCGTCGCGGCTTCCAGCATGATTCTGCCGGGCGTCTCGGGCTCGTATCTGCTGTTGATCTTCGGCGTGTACGACGTGGTGATCGGCAGCCTGTCGGTCTCCGCGCTGCGCGAAGACCTGAAGGGCTCACTGATGATCATTGGCCCGGTGGCGGTCGGTGCCGCAGTCGGGATCGGCGCGCTTTCCAACGTGCTGAAGCACGTCTTGGCGAAGTACTCGGCCGTCTCGCACGGGGCGCTGCTCGGGTTGCTTGTCGGTTCGGTGCTGGGATTGTGGCCGTTTCAGGAGGCGCGCTACCCCGATCTCCTGGACAAGGAAGTCCGCAAGGACCTAGCGGCCGAGGTCGTCGAAGCCGGTGCTTACGTGGCGCCGCTTGCGGCCGCGGGGATCACGCTGATCGCGGAAGACGCCAAGCACATGGACGAGGCGCTCAAGGCGGGCACCGCGAAGGGCGAGCTGAAGAGCCTCGCGAGCGCGACCGTGCGGTATGCGCCGTCGGCCTTGCGCATCGCCGAGGTCATCGGGCTGTTCTTGCTCGGCGTGTTCCTGGTGCGGCTCCTCGCGCCGAAGTAGAGCCTAGTCGCGCGGCGCTTCGAGCAGCACGTACAAGAGGTTGTCCACGAAACTCGGGTCGTCGACAAGCCCGAGATGATCGCGGAACAGGAACGTCACGCCGGCCCAGTCGATCGCTCCGATTAATCGCGGCGTCCAAGTCGCCGGTTGGCGCAAGTCGCCCAGCGCACTCGCGCGCGTCACCGTGCCGTCGCCGGCCTCGAGGTCGCGCGTCCACATCTCGCCGGTGGGGGTGATGTATTGCGCAACGGATGGTGTGTCCAGTGCATCGCCCGCACACAGCGAGAGGTCGAGGCCCGCCGGTGGCTTAGCGGGCAGGTCCAAGGCGGCCGAGACGCGGCGCGCTTCGGTGAGGCACTTCTCTTGGTGTTCGAGCGCGATCCGTTGTCGCTCGGCGGGATCAGCAATGTCGGGTAGCAGGTCCTTGAGGACCGGCGCCGCGGCCTCGTTCGCAAGCCCCCAGCCCAAGTTGCGCCACAGCGCGGCGTCGTAAATGTCCGGTGCGCCAGGCAAAGCTGGCGCCTTCCAATCAGATGAAAGGAGCTGATCATGTAAATCGTCGACACGGCATGTAGTGACCCAGGCGTGCGCGTCAGTGATGGCG
>Ga0316206_1002041_pt1 | contig 14911 bp, 23 predicted proteins | sample 6monthpyrite_MG_FD_204942 | JGI IMG/M metagenome (GOLD analysis project Ga0316206, IMG submission 204942) | Microbial mat bacterial communities from mineral coupon in-situ incubated in ocean water Damariscotta River, Maine, United States -... | ecosystem: Environmental > Aquatic > Marine >...
TAATAGGTCAACGTTATAATCTTCCTCATGGTACAGGTATTTATATTGGCTATGAGGGATTTACTAACAATGGTTATAACAGCATACTTATAAAAATAGCCCTTAGTGACCCTTCTTCTAATGTACGTAGGGTATTTAACTTAGATCCTGGGCATAGTTGGGGATTTAGAAGTATATATTATTGTGCTTGGAAAAAGGATATAAAACCTTATGTGGGTATTTAATGGTAAAGACATTCGTGATCATGATGATCTTAAAACAGGGTGTACTGATTTTGTTTATATAATTCATTATACTAATGGACAAAAATACATAGGCAAAAAGTGTATTGCTTCTATGCGTAAAAAACCTCCTTTGAAAGGTAAAAAGCGTTGTCGTAGAATTATGACACTTCTACCATTTGCGGATTATGAAGGTAGCCATGAAAGTGCAGAAGGTTTAGAAATTAAGTGTAAAGAAATTTTATACCAATGCAGTACTAAAAAAGCTGCTACATATTTAGAGTCAGGCTTATTATTTCATTACGATGCAATATTTGATCCTGAGTATTTAAATGAAAACATTAGTGGTGTTCATTACGATAATTCACTTGATGGATTATTAGAATAGCTAAAAATTAAACTCTCTTCAGAAATTAAGAGTTTCGCAAAACCGTAATTTCCGTATGGGTGAGAAGCCTTGTTCTATGGCCTTGTGGTGGAATTGGTATACACGCCGACGTAATTGGTGCATCGATTATTTCGGTACATATGACTGTTGGTATCAAACTAAGTTAAATTACTTAGGAATCTGACATTGAGCATGATTTGGTTTGTACACTAGATATAGGGCTCTATTGATTTTGTACTTACTAATGGCAAAAAGTGTGGGAGTTCGAGTCTCTCCGGGGCCAACAAATTTAATGAGGAAGTATGAAAATGAGTAATAAACCTGGTACGTGGTGTGTATCTAGTGAAACAAATCCTGAATGGGATTGTGAAGGTAGAACTTACTCTTGTGGTAATTTTTCAATTCCTGAAGAATGTCAAGAAGCGATAAAGAATAAAGAACAAAAACTTGGCGATCAGCCAGAAGATCTAATTTATGGGTATATGAAAGATTGAGGTGTGTATGTTTGCTAAAGTAAATAGAATAGAGTTTTCACCTCATGATTTAAAGTTACCTACTCGGTATTCATGTCTTTCTAATATAGATAAAAAAGTTATACGTGAAAGATACATAGATAAACAAAACGGTAAATGTTTTTACTGTAATAACAAATTAAATACTGATCCACCTACAGGTATTTTAAAATTAAAAGTTCATAAGAGCTTATACCCTAAAGGATTTTTTAATCGCCCTGTTCATCTACATCATAATCATGATACTGATATGACTATTGGTGCAGTACATGCTTATTGTAATGCTGTACTCTGGGAGTATGAAAATGAGTGATATGAAAAATATTCAAGATATTATTGAATCAATAAAAAATACTATCCCTGTGGAACTTACACCTAATAATTATTATGAAATACAGTCAGTACTAAATCCTAAGTATGGTGCAACTATATATCCACAGAATGTACATAATGACGGTGCTGGATTTTTTGTTTATAAAATAAAAAATAAAGAAACGTTAACTCCTATGGAATTGCGGGATGTAGCTGGTGATAAAGTTGCTAATGAACTAATCGATAATTGTTATAAGCTACTTAATAAGGAAAATCATTATGAGTGACGGTAAAGTATTAATAAATAAAGAAGGTAAATTTCTTAGGTATAATGAAATTAGTTCACACGGACCTGGTACTTGGTACATGGCTAAATGGGTTAAAATGTTAAATGATGCTTCAGTTATACGCAGTTCTACAGAATTATCAAGACTTCAATGGAAGGAAGAAAATCCATTAGATACTGCAGTATCTGAAATTAATGCTACAGTAGTACGTACTGTAAAATTAGTGAAATAATCTGATGAGTAATGTATCTGATAAACCATTTTTTGATCCAAAATACTTTATTCCTGTAAGTGCTTACGCATCTACTGATCTAGTTAATGTTACAGATATTCATATGAGTATAGATTGGGGTTCTAACGAAGACCATACTTGTATATGTAATGTAACTCGTATTACAGATGGCATACTGCATGTTACCGATATTAAATATTATGATTCTAAAGGAAAATTAATATGACTATTGATGTAACTTATAAAGTACATAGCAGTAAATGGCATATTCTAAAAGCTTTAGATAACTTATCTACCTATGATACTTTAAGTTTCGATACAGAAACTCGTGGTGTTTACACAAAATCTGAACGTAAAGAAGCTTTACTATATTTAAAAGGTGAGAATCTACCGGTAGATAAAAAAGGGCTTGCACTACAAATCGCAGCTAATAGTGGATTAAGCTTTCCTTCATTAGTAAGTGTTACTCATTTTGTATTTGGCATATCTGAAAGTGAAAGTGTAATAATTGTATGTCATAATACAAATTTAGAAATACTTATTTGGAATTGGATTGCAAATTATAAGGGTTTATTATTGGTTCATAATTCATCATTTGATTTAAAGATTATGTATCAGCGTATCAATAAATTTCCTATGAATTTTGAAGATACACAGCTATTATCTAAATGCTTAACTAATAATGTTAATGTATGGCAATGTAAGGTAGGACTAAAAGATCTAATGGGTGTTTACTATGACCCTTCATGGGCTTTATTTAAGGATTTTGAAGTAGATAATTTCAAAGATCCTAAATTCTTGCAGTATGCCAGTATTGATGGTGCTGCAACATTTAAACTATGGTATGACATTCAAGAGTATATGTACGGAGAAGATAATGGCTAATGGTTCAGCAGGTTGTGGTTATGAGTACCGTGGAAATACCATTGGTTCAAACAAAGGTTACACATGCCCAGCTCTTAAAAGATATGGTAGTGATTTTACATGTATAAAGTATGGCAAGATTTTAAAAATTAAAGTGTGTTATGACTTAGTATTTGAAGAAGTTCCAACACAGCAACGTGGATCATTTTGGTATCATGAAATAAGAAAATCTACACCTGTAGAACATCCTTTTCGTTGTAAAGAATGTGGGAAGTAATTTATGAAATCCTTAAAAACTAAATTTAGAACTTGGGTGCAAAATAAACTTGGTATAACAAAATTACATGAAGAAATAAGTAGTTTACAAAGAGAGTTAAACTATCATCGTAATTTTGTTATAGATAAAGTTGCTGAACTAAAAAAGTATACTGTAGTAGATGCCGATATAGGTGAAAGAGGCAATAATACAATAATTTTAACTGGTGTATATCGTAATAAAGCTTTTGTAAGATTTTACGATATAGGTGATGGGGAATTTATTCAACTAATTAATCAAATGAAATACATGAGAGAACACTGCTTAATTCGTAATATTGATAAGCCACCTAATTTTCATGGAGTATTTGACATATGAAACCTAAGAAATTCCTTATACAACGTTTTAGCCATCAATTAAAATGCGATATGGGGCTAGAAGGATCTTTAAAACAGCTTATAGATTGGCAAGTAAGAAATCATGGTATAAGTTCATTACAAAAAGTTTTAGTTACTCAGTTAAGTTATAGAACAAAAACTACTCCTATTAAGTATGGACGTAGATGTGCTGCTTTGATTGGTACTATTTATGATCAATTTGAAGGTAATGATGAATTGCTTGATATAGCTATAGAAGCTATTAAAGAAGCTGAAAAAATACTTGAAAAGTAATTAGGTGCGTAATATGAGACCAATTGAATTTTTACCTATGCCACACCCTAAAGATTTTGATCCATCTGTAGACCTCGATGAGTTAGAGCCTGATTTCTTTTATAATAATTTTGTCAAACACTTTATACCTGACATGATTCAAATGATGGATACTGGGTTAACTATTGACCAGGATGCTGTTGAAGATTTGCGTAAAACTGTTGAAGAAGTATTGCTCAGTGTTATAAAGAGATTAGAAGATAATCCTCTTATTAAACAATTTCAATTAGAACGTTTACCGCAAGCTCAAAAAGATCACGCTGAAAAATGCACACAAGCTATACGAGAAGTGGACCATTATATAAAAGATTTTAACGATAAAGATGTAGTACATCGTACATGGGTAGTTAACACGTATTTAACTAAAATACATAAACCTGAAGATGCTAAGGACAAATGGGTATTAAAGGATCTTAAAAAATATAATATTTTTTTAAAAGATCCATTTATTCGTGCACTTTGTGATAAAAGAAGGTTAACTACCAATGCTGATGTATGTTTGGGTATGCTATCTTTAGCAAAATACAAATTAGAATTATGGAATCGTCCACGATATGATAAAGCTGAAAAACCTGTAGTTTTAGATACGTTTAATCCCGGTAGTTCAAAGCAGATGAAGGGATTTTTTGAAATGGTAGGTGTTGAACCATTAGCGTATAGTAAAGAAACAGGAGAAGCTTCCTGGGGGCGAGATCAATTAGTATTAGTACAAGAAGTAACATCAGAAGGTGCTTTACAAGATGCACTGGAAGCTATGATTGATTTCTCTTTCAGCAGTATTATTAAAAGTAACTTTTTAAATGCATTCGATAAATTTACTATTGACGGTGTGTTACATGGCAATATACGATTATTTGGTGCTAAGTCCTTTCGTAATACCAGTGATAAACCAAATTTATTTAATATGCCTAGCACAAAATCTATTTACGCTAAACCCTTGAAAAAGTGCTTTAAAGCACCTGAAGGGTATGTAGTTTATGCTATTGACTATTCAGCTCTTGAAGACCGGGGTATTGCTAATTTAACTGAGGATACTAATAAATGTAATATCTTTTTAGAAGGTCTTGATGGGCACTCTCTGAACGCCTGTGGCTACTTTCCTGAGTTAATTGAAGCGATACTAGGGCCAAACGTAGATAACGTTGCCTATGTACGTAAATTTAAGGCAGGAGTGGATGATGGGGATAAGGAATTGGATGCAATTCGATTCAGATCTAAAGCTCCAACCTTTAAATTAGCTTATGGGGGATACCCTGATGCACATAAAGGGGGTGTTATTACTCAAGAAATATTTGATAATTACCATAATGTTCTTTACCCAGGTATTACTGACTACCGGGAAAACTACGTATTAGCTACTGCTGAACGTCAAGGGTACATTCACTTGGGCCTTGGGTGTCGATTATACACAAATGACCCTAATGGACAAATACGGACTTTGCATAATGCAACATGCCAATTTTGGAGTATTCTTACACTAATTGCTATCAACGAATTAAATTATCAAGCTCGTGAACAAGGTATGTCAGAGGATGTAATACCACATTCAACAATTTATGATTCACTTTATATTTATGTGAAAAAAGATGCTGAATCAATTAAATGGTTAAATGACACTTTAGTACCAATCATGAATACTGATTACCTTATAGATACAATTGTACCTAATGAATGTGTTGGAGAAATAGGTAATAATTGGGCTGAATTAAATAGTATTCCAAACAATGCGTCTATTAAAGATATACAAGAGGTGTTAAATGACTTATAAAAAAGATGATGTTATAAAAACATGGTTTAATCCTGCTGCAAAAATCATAAGTGTATCTCCGTATAAAGGTAGGTATTCTTTGTATTTTAAAAATGTACTTAAAGTAACTGCGCCTAAAACTGAACGTGGTTGGATGGAAATATTGGAGATACAAGATACCTAATAATGCTTCTTTAGATGAAATACAAACTATATTGGATAAATTATGAGCAAACTTACTGATGATTTACAACAGGCAAATATTAAAGGTTTGAATCCACCACAAAATTGGACTCATAGAGCAATAACGGAAATACGAATACTCAACAATAAAATTGAGATGCTTGAAGAAAATATTGAATCTTTTAATATGTATTTTGACGATAAAGGTATTGCTAGAAAATTAGCTGATAATGAGTATTCACTAAGTAGTCGTATGGAGTTATTACTTCAAAAGCATCGAGTTGAATTTGTAAGTGCTGTAGCTAAGTTGATACAAGATATGCCATAATAGGTGTAAGTATTATGAAAAAATTATCTAAAAGTAAACGTAAACAAATTATAAAACACTTACTTACTACTCAAGGTAACTACTGTATTTGGTGTCATAAAGAAATGGAAATTCCAGAATCAGGTGAACCTGCTAAAAATATTAATAATATGGTTACGGTAGAACATTATTTTGCTAAAAAATTAAATGATATTAATAATACTAAATTACTATTATTAGCTCATAAAAAATGTAATAGGTGATAATATGAAACATGATGGTATTGAAGTTAAAATTGAAGACATAAAAAATACAGCTGAACGCCATGGTTGGGAATTTTTAACTTATCAAAAAGACATATATATGCTCAGTTTTAGTAAAGAAGATATGCGTATAAATGTTTACGTTACTAAAATGACTGTAGCAACTTGTATTGACCATCCGAAACAAGGTAAAACACAAATGTTTCGTAAAAATGTAAATAAGTTTATGTTAAATAGAATTTTTAAAAATCCTAGAATTCACACTGATAAGGGATACCAGAAAAAATGAATAGAGGTACTCCAATGTATAATGATGTTACTCACTATCAACATCCTGAGTATTTAAAAGTAGAACCTATTTGCAGAAATGGTAGTTATCATTTAAAAATAACTACAAATAGGAAAAAAGTTACATGTGAAATATGTAAGTTAAAAATTAAATAAAGGTTTATAATTATGTCACCACAAAATCCATTAGTTTATGTACCAGCAACAGTTCCTGATGATGCTAAGTTTAAAATCAGTCCAAGCTCTTTTTCTAAATTTATACAAACACCGCATGATTGGTATCGCAATGAAGTACTAGGTGAAAAATCTTTTACACATAGTACATCTACTGTAATTGGCACTATCGTACATTACTGTGCAGAAATGGTTACAAAAGAACAAATGGTGGATACAGTAGCTATTAATGAATATATTGACATGTTAGACATACATGACGATTATGATCCAGCTGTAGTTCGTGAACAATATATTCAAATGGCAGAATGTTTAGTCAATGACTATGTATTAGATCGGGGATTTCTTGAAGCTGAAACACAACATGTTACTGAAGTTGTGCCTGGATACTATGCTGGTGGTACACTTGACAGACTTGAAGGTACTAAAAATGATTGTATGGTTGTTGATTATAAATCGTATAGTTCAAAAACTAAACCTAAAGTTATACCAATTTACTATAAATATCAATTATTAGTATACGCAAACATTCTTAAACAAAACGGATATAATCCTACTCGAATTCGATTGGTATATATAAATCGTTTTATCAATGGTGGTACTAGTGAAAAAACTGGTAAACCTTTAAAATCTTATCCACCAGAAGTTACTGTACTTACTGAAGTATTAGAAGACAGTGATTTTGATTTTATTGAAGGATTGTTAAAGTTATGTGTAGACAGTATTAAAGCTACTGAAAAACACCCTGAATTAACTCATATCATTTGGCATGACCCACGTTTAAAAGTGTAAGGAGTGTTGTATGGATTTCTTTGGTATTGGTGCTGCAATGAAAAGCATGGCTGCTGTTTATATACGAAGTTCAAGAGGTACAGGACGTACTACTACTATGCTTAATAGTTTACAAAATGGAGATATAGTTGTTTTTGCAGATACTCGTGAAACAGAACGTGTTAGAAAGCTAATACGAAGAATGCATTTAGACGTAAAGTGTATTACTGTATCACCGGACCATCCAAATAGACTATTTGAAAGACCACCCTGTAATGGAAGAGTATTTTTTGATCATTCCTGGGTTGAAAATTGGTATTTAAATGCTATGCACTCTGCTGAAAAAGATTTACAAAATTTAGAAAATGCTGCAACTTTTGATAGCCAAAAAAACTCATATGATTCTCGAACAGCAACTTATGAAACTCGAAAATGGAGTGAGATATAATGCTTGAAACCGTTGGAATTGGCTTACTAACTGCCTTAGCATTTGCTATAATAATGTTTAAAATCAATCTTGAATTTTTTGCTAAATACCATTGGCAAACAGACGTTATTGTATCAGCCGGATTAATGTTTTTATTTTATGGAACTTTCAGTGGTATGGTAATCGCTTTGATTGCTGGAATATTTTTAAGTATATTTTTATACATTTCACGAATTATAATACAACCTATCTAAGGAAAAATAATGAGCAACATTAAACTACTCGTAAGTAGCCTACCTAATATTGGTAAAACCACATTGTTAAAAACATTGACTGATACTTTGGTAATTGCCAGGGATGGTAAGAAATACCCATTTGAACAACCTCATGTCAATGTTCCTGATTTTACTTCAGCAAAAGAATTTATTTCAATTATTGAAGATGCTGTTGAAAAATATGAAAATAAAATGGGCTGTCTACCTAAAACAGTAGCGTTTGATTCAATATCTAAAATACTTTTGGATATTGAAGGGTACGTACTGGAGCAAGTAAAAGCTTTTCCATATGGCAAAGTTAATACTGAAATCAAACAAGTAGTAGACTTTATTGAAAGAGATATGACACCTGTATTTAATATAGTGTTAGTTTCACACGCTATGTACAGTGAAGATATATCTGGGTACAACTTAGTGAATGCTGGTGGTAGTTATGGTAAGAAAGGTGGTATGCTTTCTGAAGTTGATGAAGCTATATTTGTTGAACTGAAAAGTAAAAAACGTATTATTCATTTCAGGAATTCAAAAATGGTCTCTCGCACAACAATGGAAGACTTGCCTGAAACTATGGCTATTGAAGAATTCAATTTACAAACACATATTGAATTACTGATGCAAAAACAAAGTAAAGCTGAAAAGTGGTCTTTGTAGTTTAAAATTAACGGTTTATATTTTACGTGAATGCAATAGGCTGATCACTTTTGATCTGCAGTGAACTAGATAACAGTGAGCTAATCGAACTATATAAACCTATTTATTTAATGCTGGTACTTTTACCTTCAGGCAACAATGTGCGGAAGGGTGACTATAAGTACTAGCTATTTATCCTCGTAATAATAATTTGGTTATTACGTTTTAAACCTTAGGGTTGACACCCTACAAATCTCTGTGAGGTATAAAATATGTCATTTGCTCAATCAAGTAAAAAAGCTGAAGACTTAAAACAATCAGGCGGTGCTTACATTAATGGTTCTGGTATTTATCCTGTAAATATTATTGCTCCACTTGTAAGTGTATCGAATGGTGGTTCTACATCTGTTGATATGTATGTAAACTATGCAAAACAAAAACAAGTTATTTATGGTAACCTTCGAGTAACTAATAATGACGGTACACCAAATAAAATTGGTGCAAAAATCTTTAATCAACTTATGATTATTGCTGGTCAGGATGACGTTGCAGATCCTATTGAAGCTGAATTACCTATTGGTAAAAAAGAAGCATTGAAAGATTGTGCGGTTCTTGAAGACTTAGCAGACTTCGATGTACTGATGCGTGTTCAAATGGAATATGGTGCTTATAACGGCAATATTACAGAAAAAAAAGTCATTAAAGGTTTCTATCGTGCAGAAGATAAAGCGACTGCTGAAGAAATTGTTAATGAATCTGAAGCTGGTTCTGGGTATGAAGCTGATCAAAAGTATGTGAATAACATTACTTATAAAGACGATGTTACACCGGAACAAGTTTTTGCCTGGATTGCTGCTAAACGTCCTGAAGGTACTGCTGGTGATACTGATGATAGTGCAAAAGCAGGTACTAAAGATCCTGCTTTTGGTAAAAAACGTTTCGGTAAACAAACGTAGTATTTTCGCGTGACAGCGATTTTTAAAACAATTATTGCTACCATCATTGCTGGTGGTGTACTAATTGCTTCTTTCTACGTTGCTTACTTAATGCTTGTTGTAGTTGTGTTAAGTATCGTAGGAGGAATTTCTTATCTGTTTTTCAATAAAGATAAAATTTTTACTGATGAAATGGATTAATATTTTGTTTTAACCCCATTAGGGGAACTTCTGTATTGTGAAGTGTGCACTATTGATTAGACGTACAGGTATATCCTGCTGTATAAATCAGTTTTGCATGTAGAAACTATTCTGCTCCCCTATTTAACGCAAGGTAGCTCAGTTGGTAGAGCGGTCTGAACCATCATAACTTTTGTTATGCAGCTTAGTGTGAAAATGAATATGATAATTGGCTGGAAAGTGTAGCGCAGCACTGAAAAGTTTTTTTGATTTGCCATAATGAAGCTAAGTGTAAGGATGGATGTACATCAGACATGTCGGTAGTTCGAGTCTATCCCTTGCGACCAATTTTATAAGAGGTGTTTAAATGGAAAATCCAGCAAACACTGATAAAAAACGTATTCAGCCTTTTACTATTAGGTGGAATGAAAAATTAGGACGTAAAGAATGCCCTTATATGCGAAGATGGGTATTTAATTTTTACTTATTTTCGATTCGTATTCACCAGTGGTATAGATCAGATGATGTACGTTATAAACATAATCATGCATTTAATTTTATTACAATTGTATTGAAAGGTAACTACCTTGACGTACAAGATGAAACTACGGATTTTTTAACTGCCGGGTCAGTACGTTACAGAAAAGCTGATCATACACATTTTGTAGGTTGGCCTGCATATGGCACAATTACATTATTGTTTTGTGGGCCTAAAATACAAAATTGGGGATTTTTTGTTAATAATAAATTAATGAGACCACTACGATTTTTTAGTCGTTATGGTCATCCTCCGTGTGATAGCCAGTAAAGAATTTCATTAATCTTACCTTACTAGGTCATATAACCAGATGTCAGTGTACAAATCTACTCTGCCTTGGCTACTTTGGTAAGAGGTGAAATAAGGCCAAACCCAGGTGTCCTTAGAGTGGTGTAAGTCCACGTCCTGGTCTAATTTACGTAGTGATTAACGAAAAGATAGGAAGGGTATCTTTGAACCTTCCCTGCAATGACCTGTCAAGGCCAGGTAGCAGGTAAGTTGTCTTAAGCGAGGATGTGCCGGTTAGATTCTAAGCGACTGTTCAATCACTACATCTTAAAATAATAGGAAATACTATGGAATTTAAAACAAAATGTAATTTAGGTGATACTGTATGGTTTATGAAAAATAATAAACCTATAGAAGTAATAATCACTTCTATTCATATATTTCACAGTGACGGAAATTTAAATAAAATTAAATATTCTGCCAGTAATATAATCAATTCTATTAGTTGGATAGACCATGAAAATTTATTTGAAAATACAGTGTTCAAACTAAAAAGTGAACTTTTAGAATCACTATAATTAAAATACATGTGTTGGAATTACTGAACCAACACCTATTGGTTCTAATGGTGTATGCAGTAATCCACCAAACGAGTTATGTTTATTTAAAATGTTAGCATCAATAATAGTATTAATATTATTATTTAAGGCTTCTTCTAACATTAATTCAGTAGCTAAATTTACTGGCTTATCCCGGACCATACGATAAATAACTTTCTGAATTCGTAACCAGAATGAAGGAAACATTATAATACCAATATCGCTAAGCTGTTTTATAGCTAAGGGCATATTTTCTTTATAGTCTGGGAATGAATCTAATACTTTGATTCTTGCAGCATCTGTAGATAAGCCCTCAGTCTCCACCAAATGACGATAAAGAGTTTCTTTAGCTAACACATCTGTAAGGTCAGTAATCGAAGCACCTAAGCGTACAGCCTCACTACCAGGGCTATTCGTGTACTGAGAAACGTAGTTTATAATATCTTCTTCAGTACGAATTTCTTTAAGCCTGTTAGCTACTAAATCTAGTTCTTTCTGAACGCCTTTACCATTCTTGCTGGTTTTACCGGCAATTTTTCCTATATAAGTTAAAAAATCTTCACCGTTAAATCCTAAATTTTGTAACTGTAAAATAAAATGTGATACTACATTTTTATTTCCTGCTTTATCAATTAAAAGGTACTCAAGAGCAGTGTGCATGTCTGCCTGGAGCCCTGATAAAGTATCTGCATTTTTAGCTACCAGGTCAGAACCCAAGGAGTTTATAAATCCTTTTTGTTGAATATCACCTAATGAATTTCTGCTGGCTCTATCACGTAAAGATTTTAATTGTTTCTTAATTTTTACGCTGTCTGGTTTAGCTGTCATTTGAACTTTTAATTGTATTATTTGACGTTGCAAATCAAAATATTCTTGAAAATCTTTTGTAATATTTTTATAGTTTTTAGCTATAAATACAGGAGATACTCCCATTACACCTAAGTATGATACATTTGAAATATTATCATTTGCAATTTTAATAGGATTCATAACTACCATACCAATTTTGGCACCGGCTATTAAATCTTTAACAATTCTCATTGTCCATTTCATTTGAGGATTTTCAAATAATGATGAAGCACTACCACCTAACAACCAGTGTGAAATGTCTTTTCTCACTAAGTCAACATTACTATTAAAATCTTGAATATCAGATACTCTATTACCTACTGGTTTATACTTAGCACGAATTGATGCATCTAATTCCAAATAAGATGTGCCTTCTTTCATTTTAATAAACCAAGGATTATCAATATTATTAGAAGCAATAATTTCTTTTAACTTGGTAGTATCATTACCAATAACCATTCTAGTATCTTTTCTTAATAATTCATCACGAATAATCTGTGAGTCCTGAATTGCCATATTATGTGCAGTACTTCGTACTAGCCCTTGGCTAAAATCATCTACTAACCCTAAATCTATTTTTTGTTTTTTAGTTAACCTAAATTTGTAACCTTCTGTTGTTTTAACTACATTTTTATATTTTTTCTTATTTTCTGTTACTGTTATATCAGCAGAATTTAACTTTGTATCAGTATAAGCTCCCATTATTTGGGAAGAATCAATAATAGGTTTATACACTACACCAAGTTGAGTACCGGTTGGCATAGTTAAAACTTTCCATCCTGTATTTTCTCCATTCTCATATTTTTTAAGATCCTTTAATTCTATCGCTTCAACACTAAAAGGTTCTTTATAATAATCCATAACTAAACTATCAGTAAGTTTACTTTCTCCATTATTTTCCATTAAACTCAATTTATTGGCTACACTATTATCTTTTATCAAATTGACTAAATCTGTGTTTTCTAACAAACTTTCAAAATCTTTAGATCCGATAGTTTGAATAGACTTTAGAGCCAATAATTTTCTTGTATTTTCACCGAGCACACCACCTTTTTGTGTATCACCAGCTTCTAAATTATAAATTTTACCTCTAACATTATCTTCATGCATAACATTCCATGCAATTAAATCATCAATATCTTGTATAACATTCTTTTTACCGACTTTCTTTAATTCTTTTTCAAGTCTTAACACTTCCGACGCTATCGCGTCTTCAGTTGTTAAGTCACTTGCCAAAATAAAATAGTCATGTAAAGGCATGTCAGACACAAAACGTCCTATAGTTGTTTTTTCTTTTTCACTTAATGACGATAATAATTGATTAAATTGTCCCATCTGATCATTTATAACTGATGTTTGTTTTGCCATTACAGTTGCAAATTCTGCTAGTATGTCAGCTTTTTTATTTTTATTAACACCTTCACCCGTTATGGTATGCATTATTTGTTGTAACGCTTCAGATTCATTATAAATACCTGATATCTTATTCACTACGTCAGTGTACACAGGGAATACTTTTTTCATTATTCCATGAGCATTACCTACAATACGTTTTCCATTTCGTTCAAGTTTGCTGTTAAGCATACTGGCTACAGCGTAATTCAAATAATTCAAACTTCCTTTAGTTCTTTGAGAATTTTGTACTTTGTCTTCACCAGCACCAAATGTTTTATCGAACTCAGTTAAATAATGTTTTGCTTCTGCATAATTTTGTTCTCTTTGAGTTTCCCCTTGAGCTACAGTACGATTGATGATGCTGTATAATTTTTCTACATCAATGTCTTTTTCAAAATCTGCGTCAGTAATTGTTTCGAACTGTTTAGCTATTTTTTTAATGAATGCTTTAATGCGCTCTTTTATATTAGCACCCGTAGTTCTGCCTAATACAGCATACATCTCTGTAGCAGTATCTGTTTCAGAACTCATGACAGCAATAAACTCAGCCACTCTTTCAGCCTGGTCTGTTTGTCCATTAATATACCTTAAGCGTTCAACCAGCTCTCCAGGCATATTTTCAAGTTTTTCCTTACTAAGGCTACTCACATAATTCATTAACTGTGTTATTGATTTATCAAAATACAGTATTTCTTTATGCTCTGGGCTACCTTCATTTTCTACAGCTTTTTTAATTTGTGCTACAGTATTAGCATGTGTAATTTCATGCTCAATCAATTCTTTTTGTAATTTACGGTCATCTTTATTGCTTAAATCTAAAGGTTTACCAGCACCCCTGCCTTGGTCAGTACCAGAAATTATAATAGCGTCATCTTTAGGTATAAATTCATTTTTACTGCCAAGTTCAATATCACTTCTATTGACCATAGATAAAAAGTTAGTAATGATAGAAGATTCCCCAGACAATTCTTGCAATAGTTTTATTCCACTATTTGTTGTGCTTGTTTTTTCTTCAGAGCCTTTAGTTTTAACCGTAGCTTTTTTAGTTTTTTGCGTCTGTGAAGTTTTCTCTTGCGTTTTTGTATCGCTATTTGCAAATTCATTATATGCTGTCCCATCACCAATTAAAGCATTAGTATCATCATTAAATTGTGAATTAATAATTTCAGCCTTTGTTTCACGAGTAGCTACAATTTCATCCAACAAATTTTTATACTCTGCTAATTCTGCTATCTCGGGAGAGTACGCAGCAATTGCTCTCATGGTAGCTTCATGTACATCATATTTTTCAATAATTTGTTTAGTTGCTATTTTATATTGAGTTTCCATTGCGCGTATAT
>Ga0316206_1002043_pt1 | contig 14908 bp, 10 predicted proteins | sample 6monthpyrite_MG_FD_204942 | JGI IMG/M metagenome (GOLD analysis project Ga0316206, IMG submission 204942) | Microbial mat bacterial communities from mineral coupon in-situ incubated in ocean water Damariscotta River, Maine, United States -... | ecosystem: Environmental > Aquatic > Marine >...
GACCACCGCTCTGGCTAATATATTTCCGCAGTTACTGATGGACACGTTCTCCTTACCGCCGGATCTGATACCCCGTGGTGGCATGGTGAGTTGGGCGCATCAAATTGCCTCCGTTATGCCTTACTTTATCGGTTTTCTGTTGGGCTTTTTAATTGGTATGGAAATCCCCTTAATTGCGAGCATAAGGGAAACCTTGCATGGAGAGCATATAGAGCATAATACGGGTTCTGTTTATGGGGCTGATTACATCGGTGCGGGTATTGGCGCGGCTATTTGGGTGGCGTTTATGTTGAGTTTGCCCCCGACGATGGCAGCGGTTATCACCGCCAGTGTTAATCTTTTTATCGGCTTATTATTTTATGGTATTTACAGAAAGCGCATAAAATTAGGCGCAATGGTTGTTTTGAGTCATCTTGGGGTTGCCGTTATCATCGGTGTTATCGCCGTTAAGGGCACTGACTGGGATAATGCGATGGAAGACTTACTCTATAAGGACAAAGTGATTTTTAGTTATAACACCCAATACCAACATGTCACGATAACAGAGCGTGTAATGGACCCCCTGAAGCCTAAAATTATTTCCCTGTTTATCAATGGCCGTTCACAATTTGCCAGTAATGATGAAATGATTTATCACTCAATGCTGGTTGCGCCTGTCATGCACGCAGCGGCCCGGCATGACAAGGTGCTGATCATTGGCGGCGGTGATGGCCTTGCACTACGAGATGTGCTCAGATGGGAACCCAAGGTGGTTGATTTGGTCGATATTGATGAAGATATTATCAATTTTTTTAAGACCCCCTATATGGAAAACGGCGCGGTGATAAATCAGGCCCTACTGGATTTAAATGAGGGCGCCTTTAGTGACCCTCGCGTACAGCTACACGTCGGTGATGCATTTTTAAGGGTCGATAGCCTGATACAGCAAGCGCGTATCTATGATGTTATTGTCGTCGATTTACCTGACCCGAGTCACCCGGATTTAAATAAATTATATACGGCTCGCTTCTATGCGAAGCTTAAAAGCGTGTTAGCCGGTGATGGTGCAATGGTTGTGCAGTCCACATCGCCCTATCATGCAAAAAATACCTTTTTATCTATTGGAAAAACAGTAAAGTACTCAGGGTTTCTACATGTGGAGCAATATCATCACAATGTACCCAGTTTTGGTGAGTGGGGCTGGACAATTGCCACTAAAAATGGAAACTCTGCCAGGGCTAGAATTGCCAATAAAGCGGCGATAGAGGTAGATGATGGCTGGTCAACCCTGGGTGTATTGTTGGCCGCTTTTGAATTTAACAAGACTTATTTTGATGATTTAGAAAAGATAAAAGTGAATAGAATCAACAACCAGGCGGCTTATCAGTACCATATGGCCGACTGGCAGAAGCAACAGGGTACCTATATTATTAATAAATAGTTGACATATTATGTCATAAAGACATATTATGTCTTCACGCTGATTATCGGAGGAAATATGAGCAACGAGAAACTACAAAAATTCATGAAAGAACTGGATGGAAATAAATTATCTGATGACGCAAAGCTATCAGCTGAAATGTTTGATGATGAAAACTCGGTTATCTGTATCAAAGTAGAGGACCGGGAAGAGTTTCCTATTTATATGACACTGGATGAAGGCCAAATTTTGTGTACTACACATTTGTTTGGTGAGGATCAGGTTGATCAAAGTCGACGTGTTGAAATGATTGAAGACATGTTGATGTTGAATATATCGATTCCATTATCTGCATTCTCTAAAGTGGGGAGTCAGTATGTTATGTTTGGTGCATTATCGCCAAATTCGAGCACTGATGACCTGTTACACGAAATTGAACTGTTAAGTGACAATGTGCTAGACGCCATTGACGCTGTATCAGACTTCTTAAAGGAGGCTGCTTAAGCCATGAGTATATTTAAAAAATTAATTACTGCGGTGCGCGGTGGAGCCACTGAAGTGGGTGAAGCCATTGTTGATACACAGGCCATACGCATTCTGGAGCAGGAAGTGAGAGATTCTAAAACCGCTTTGAATGACGCCAAAACCAATTTAACAGCAATTATGGCTGAAAAAATGGGTGTGGATCGTAAGGTCAAAGACCTGGGCAAAAAAATTACCGAGCATGAAGGTTATGCGATGCAGGCGTTGGATAAAGGTGATGAAGCACTTGCAACCGATGTTGCTACGAAAATAGCCGATTTCGAAGTTGAGTTGAATATTCAAACGGGTATTCTCGATGGTTACGCTTCGAAAATTACAACGTTAAAGAAAATGATACGCCAGACTGAACGGAATGTTCAGGCAATGGATCGTGAAATTTCGGTTGTGAAAACGACTGAGAAAGTACAGAAAGCCAATGACCTGGCCTCAGCCAAGTTCTCGGGGTCAAACTCGTCACTTCGCAGTGCGACGGATTCTCTTGAGCGAATTAAAGCACGCCAGCAAAAACGTGAAGACCAGTCTTCTGCTGCGATGGAGCTGGAATCAGAAGAAAATGGTGGCGATCTGCAGGCACGTTTAAAAAATGCAGGTATTGTTGATTCGGGTAGTTCTGGTTCTTCTGTGCTTGAGCGTCTTAAGAAGCAAAAAGAGAAAAGTTAAGGATGGGCTTTTTAAAGTCTATGTTTGGCGGTGGCGATAAAGCGTCGTCACCGCGCAACATAAGTTCACCGAAAGACTTAAAAACAGGTGATATGTTAAAAGTGGAATTTGCCAGTCAGGCAGTTGTGTCTGGGCAAACTTTAAAAGTATCAGAGCAGTTTTTCTACGATGTGAGTTCAGTTGAAAACTGCAAGACGGTTTCAGTTATGGAAGGCGTTGATCGGCGCGTCTATCTTTCTTACAGCTCGGTTAATCCAGACAAGCCATTGGAAGTCGCCATTAGTGTCTTGCCGGACACCATTTTTAAGTTGTTTAAAGAAAGTAAATTCGTCGCTATTTTTGAAGAGCCAGATAACACTGATCACCGGTTAAACCTTAAAACAGAGTTAGATGAAGTGCAGGGTTTCGTTGGGCAGGCTTATTATCAGGAGCGGACAAATGAAGCTTATCGTAGTGTTAAAGACTGTCGAGAAAACCCATTAACAGATGCTGACTGGTCAGGATTTGATTATAAATTAATGGTATCAGATGACAGGCAGCATGCGATACGCATAGAAGTTTTTGATGGTGGTCGAACAGATGTTTACTTAATCGCTTATTTGCCATTAAATAAAATAGAAGAGTATTGGCCCGGATAAGCGATGGTGACAAAAAAGAAAAGACCGAGCTCATGGACTCAATCTGATAAAAGTATACGAGCGGTACAGGTTATCTTTGAATTGGAACAGGCACAGTCCAGGGCTTTACGTATTCAAGCGATTGAACAGGATTTGAGCCCATCTGATTATATTCGTGACATAGTTGGATTGCCGCGTAAAAAGCCTGTTCGGCCAAGGTTGAGTATTAGTTTGACGAGTGACGATTATATTATTTTGGCAGAACGTTATAAATTAACGCCAGATCAAAAAACAGAAATTCGCGAACGTATAAAAACAGACTTAGTTAATGCGCTAGAAAAATAGATGCTAAAAGTAGTCATTAAAAATGAATACTCAAAGCAGATATTCAAAATAGTTTAAGCGTGGATGTATCAAGCTGAAAGCAGTATGAAATAAATTTGTTAAGGTATATCATAAAAATAAAGCATAGACGATATGAGTCCCCTATTTAAATTTCTAACCAAGAAGCGAAAAAAGCTAAAACAAATTTCAACACAGAACATTGTACAATCAATAATGAAGTCATCGCTAATATTAAGCATATTATTCGGGCTTCATATTGGTTTTATGATGATATATGAAAAGTTGGGTTTTGGTGATGCGATATGGCTAACCTTAACCACAGCAACCACTGTGGGTTATGGTGATATATCAGCGGCTACAACTGAAGGGCGAATCGCCACTGCGTTATTAATATATGTAGGGGGGATTTTTATACTGGCAAGGGTTGTCGGCGATTATTTTGATTACCGTTTAGAAGTTAGAGATAAAAAAATAAAAGGCTACTGGAGGTGGGACATGAACGATCACATAGTTATTCTAAATACACCATCACATTCTGGCGAACGTTATCTACAGCGTTTAATAAAGCAAATTAGATTATCAAAAAAATATGAAGATGTAGCCGTTTACCTGTTAACCCGGCATTTTCCAGGTGGTCTGCCTAATTACCTTACAGAGCTGGGTAATGTGTATCATTACAATGGGAACCCAAGTAACCCGCAAGATTTAGAAGCTGTGTGTGTTAATCAGGCTAGCGACGTCATTGTGTTGAGTAAAGACGAACATGATGAAAGTTCTGATGGGCGCACGTTTGATATATTGCACCGGCTAAAAGAGCTAAATGTTAAATCTAATATACTGGCAGAATGTGTGATTGATGAAAACAGAAAACGCTTACAAGGTGCGGGCGCTCATGTAGTGATACGGCCGATTCGAGCCTATCCTGAAATGATTGTGCGCGCTTTAGATGTGCCAGGATCTGAGCAGATTATAGAGAATATGTTTAACAGTGAAGATGATGAGTATAGACGTTATGATGTGGAAATTAATGGTGTCGACTGGTGTAATGTGGTGACAAAATTGATATCAAAAAATGCAGGAATTGCCGTAGCTTATATTGATCAACATACAAACGAAATGGTGTATAACCCGTCGGCAGATTCAAAACCTGATATTCAGGCATTAATCGCAATTTGCAAAGATACAAATATGTTCAGTAATGAAGATGTGAAAGCTTTGATTTTATAGGTGAAAAAATGATAAATATAAAATATGGAATATTGAGTAAATTAATATTGATCTACATTTTGGCTGCTTTGTTTCTCTCAGGTTGTGGAAATCGTTATGAAGAGCAATTAACGATTGTACGTAATGGAACTGAAATTGGCCTGCAACATTTAAAAACACAGATAGAGACGAAGCAGTTAACCAATGTGTTGTTAATAGATAAATACGCGACACAGTTAATTAGGTTAAAGCCAGATTATGCCGAGATAGCCAGTTTGTTGAAAAAGGAAGCGACAGTTGAGGGAAAGAATTTTACGGCACTAAAAAAACGCCTGTCTAGTGTCAATTTATTGCCTAAAAGTAACGCAGAAAATGAAGCAAGCCTCGCTGAGTTGGCGTTAATTAGCGCAGCGACAGATTCGATGGAATATAATAATTCGCTTGCCGATGTGGTTAACACCATTGCCTCGCTCTCTGATGGTCAGCTTTCTGTTATTAATGTTCCAGCATCCAAAATGCAATCAGCCCAGAATACAAATGCGCTGGTAGGTAACCCATCATATGGCCGCTGGAATAATAGTGGAAGTGGGACGTCAATTTGGGCCTGGTATGGAATGTATTCCATGTTTAATAACGTGATGGGCGGGCGTAATCATTCTTATAATTCATGGTCTTCACGACCCCATTATAGTTATTACAATGATTACGGTCGTAACAGATGGGGGTCAAGTTCAGATGTCAGTAGAAATTATAATTTAAGTAAAAAACATCCATCTAAGTATAACAAACCTAGCTCTGCCACAAAAAATCGTTATGCCAAAGTAGCTAGTCGTTCTTCACGTTTTGGTTCTGCACAATCTAAATCATCATCTACTGGTTCAAAAAGTAGTCGTGGTAGCTCATCAAAGTATAGCTCCTACGGTTCCAGTAGTAGAAGTTCTTCTTTTTCAAGCTCACGCAGTTCATTTTCAGGTAAATAAGGGGTTTAACAAATGTTTATTGATTATATAAATATAGAAGTCGATTTAGCACTTTACTACCTGGTCGATTTTACTATTGCGCTAGTTTTATTAAGTGGAATGAGATTTTTATCAGGCATGGTTGGAAATGTATCTGCAACACATGAAATATCGCAGAATGATAATAAGGCATTCGGTGTGTCATTGGCCGGTGCGATGATAGCAGTCAGTATAATGCTGATGGGCGTCGTCTCTGGTGAGTCAGGGTATAGCCTGGGTGACGAGGCTCTGCAGGTGGTGGTCTTTGGTGTATTAGGTATCGCTTTAATGTGGGTGACACGATTTGTATTTGATCGAGTTTCTTTTCCAGGGCTATCAATACATGATCAAATTATGCAGGGAAATATGTCCGCCAGCATAATTGATGCCTGTAACATGATAGCAACTGCAATAATTATAAAAGGCGCGATGGTCTGGGTTGATGGGGATATTACAGTATCAATAGCGGCAGTTGTAATCAGCTTTCTTGCCTCTCAAATAATTATGGCATTAGCAACTTATTATCGTGCAAAAGTTTATGCGAAACGACATAAAGGAAAGCAGCTGCACACGGCCATTGAAGACAATAATGTAGCACTTGCATTGCGTTTTAGCGCTTATCGAATAGGTATCGCTATTGCAGTTAGCGCTGCATTTTCAGCGGTTGAGTATGATGCTGAATATTTCATAAATGTTTTTATTATCTGGTTCGCTTTTGCGCTGATGTTGTTTGTCTTATTAACGCTTATCTCCATTGTAATACGCCATAGTGTATTGCACCGGGTAAATATTGGAGAGGAAGTAGGCGAACAAGGTAATGTTGCAGTAGGTGTAATTGAGGGAAGCATCTATGTTGTGGTTGCTTTGTTACTGTCTGGACTTATCGGAGCTTAAGTCGACTGTATTTAATCGGTAATAGATGAGAAGTTATGGCAAGAAAAAATACTCAGTTAGAGCTTGTAATATTTATCGTCGCTGCGTTTGTTATCGATTATCTGCCGTTGATCAATCTGCCCTTTTTATGGAGTGAAACATTTTTTCACGAAATTAGTCATGGTATTGCAGCACTGCTTACCGGTGGCAGTGTGCATAGTATATCGTTAAATTTTAACGGCTCCGGGTTGTGTACAACAAGCGGTGGCAGTCATATTGTCACCAGTTTTTCGGGTTATGCCGGAAGTGTGTTGTGGGGTTTGGTTATTTACAGTACAGCAAGTTTTTTATCGCATACAAAATCAAAATATATCGTCATGACAATAGTGGGTTTGCTTATAGCCGTTCTGGTTCTGTGGGCACGGGATATGCCGACAATAATAATATTGCTGGTTTTATTAGCCATGTATATTCTCCCGCTTTATAAGGCATTAGGTGTTGGCGTAAAATATTTTATTCAGCTTGTCGGTATTTTTGTTATGTTAGATGCGGTTAGAAGCCCGCTTTATTTACTGGATGGTCGTTCTTTAGGCGATGGTGCTGCCTTATCTGAGCTAACCTGGATGCCTGAAATATTCTGGATAATGACCTGGTTTACGATTGCCCTTGGAGGGCTGTACTGGATATGGAATTCCTCCAGAGTAAGATAATGAATATTAAAAAAATAAATTAGAAGTTGAATGATTTATAAATAGAGTGCCCGGAACCATAAGTAAGGACAACAATAAGAACAATAATATTTTGTATAAAATAAAAATAAACGAGGTATGAACATGGAAGCAGAGTTATTGTGGGAAACACTAAGTAGCTACCCAACGGGTATTTATACGGTTTTAATTGGTGTTCTGGTTGTTTTCTGGTTGTTTGCAATTGTTGGCGCATTAGATATTGATATTATTTCATTTGATACAGATTTAGATATTGATGGAGAAATTGAAATTCCTGGCTTTGTCGGTTTGCTACATACGTTGGGTTTTACTGGCGTACCGTTTACGATTGTATTAACAGTATTGATTTTTTTAGCATGGATTTTTAGTTATATAGTATCCGCATATCTCATACCCGTTATACCCACAACACTATTAAAGATGTTAGCGGCTACTGCAACGCTGATAGGTAGTTTCATGTTAGCGGTACCACTCACTTCTAAAGTCGTTTCACCATTGAGAAAGTTAGCGTCTGAAAATACGGCAAAATCAAATAAAGATTTTTTGGGTGGCATGTGTAAGGTTACAACGTTATCTGTTGATGAAACTTTTGGGCAGGGCAAGATTCAAACCACGGGAAGCAGTTTGATAGTGCGTATCCGTGCAGAGAAGCCAAATAATATAAGCAAAGGCGATATCGTAAGGCCAATAAGTTATGACGAAACGGATAATGTTTATCATGTAATAACGCATGAAGAATTCGAAAAAAACCTGGAACCATAGAAACAGAAAACTGTTTTTGTGTATAAATAAAAAAATAGGAGTAACAATATGTATTTTATAGCATTAGCCATAGCCGTGTTAGCGGTCTTTCTTTTTGGCGCATTTTTTCTTTATGCGAGTTTCTATAAAAAAGTAGATCAGGGTAACGCGATGATCGTTAATACCCTGAAATCTGAGCCCGATGTAACCTTTACGGGCCGTCTCGTGATACCGGTCATCCATCGGCGAGAGATCATGAATATTTCCTTAAAAACTATTGAAATAGATAGAAGGGGAAAGGATGGTTTGATCTGTATGGATAACATACGTGCAGATATAAAAGTGGCATTTTTTGTACGCGTCAATAAAACAACGGAAGATGTTTTGAGAGTAGCGCAGGCGATTGGTTGTGACCGAGCTTCAGATCAGGAAACCATGGAGGAGTTATTTAGTGCTAAGTTTTCTGAAGCCTTAAAAACTGTCGGCAAACGACTGGATTTTATCGATCTCTACCAGGAGCGAGATAAGTTTCGCGATGACATAATTAAGGTTATCGGCCAGGATTTAAATGGCTATGTTTTAGAAGATGCAGCAATTGATTACCTGGAGCAAACACCAGTAGAGAGTTTAGATCGGGATAATATTTTAGATGCGCAGGGCATACGGAAAATAACTGAATTAACCTCAATAGAGCACATTAGTACAAACGAATTTGAACGCGAAGAAGAAATGAAAATCAAGAAAAAGGATGTTGAAACCAGGGAAACTATTCTTGAGTTAGAGCGCCAGGAAAAAGATGCAGAATCAAAACAGCAGCGTGAGGTTGCAACTGTTGTTGCACGCGAAGAAGCTGAGACGAAAAAAATTCAGGAAGAAGAACGACTGAAATCAGAGCATGCACGAATTGTTGTTGAAGAGAAAATAGAGGTTGCAGAAGAGAACAAACAACGAGAAGTTGAAGTGGCAAATTTAAATCGTCAGCGTGTGGTTGTAACCGAAACTGAGCAAGTGAAACGTGCACAGGAATTAGAGGTGGTTGAACGTGAGCGAGCAGTAGAACTAGAGACAATAGAAAAAGAAAAAGCCGTAGAAGTTGAAAAGAAAAATATTGCCGATGTGATTCGTGATCGTATTGTTGTTGAGAAGTCAGTAGCTATAGAAGAGGAAGAGATTGAAAAAGTACGCTTAGTTGCACAGGCGAATCGTGAAAAAGAAGCGACTGTTATAAATGCCGAAGCAGAAGCTCAGGAGTCACTAGTTAAAGAGATTAAGGCAGCGGAAGCGGATGAAAAGAAAGCGGTACATAAAGCAAAAGAATCGGAAGTGCTTGCAGAAGGTCGCTTAAAAGCAGCTGATCTGGATGCGCAATCTAAAATCAGAGAAGCTGAAGGGATTGAGGCCGTGCAGGCTGCACCGGGCCTTGCCAAAGCGCGTGTTCAAGAAGCACAAGCTGATGCAGATGAGAAATCGGGTTTGGCAGATGCGAAGGTACTGGAAGAAAAATTAATCGCACAAGCTGTTGGTGATGAAAAAGTCGGTACGGCGGCAGCCAAAGTTAAAGAGGCGGATGCCGCGGCTACGAAGGTTATGGGTGAGGCTGAAGCGAGTAAGATTGCCGATAGATTTGGTGCTGAAGCGGAAGGACTTGAGAAGAAGTTTGTTGCTATGAAGCAGATGGATGTAAATACGCGTGAGCATGAAGAATATCGTATGCGACTTGACCTGAATCACACTGAAACTATGAAAGGTATTGATGCGAATGTGGATATTGCGCACGATCAAGCTGAAGTTCTTTCAACTGCATTAGGAGATGCAAATATTGATATCGTAGGTGGTAATGGTGATTATTTTGAAAAGTTTGTAAACGCATTAGCCGTAGGTAAATCGATTGATGGTGTCGCAGATAAGAGCAAAATAGTGACCAAAGCAATTGAGGGACATATGAATGGAGAAGAAAGTATTGTTGGGGATATTAAAGAGATTATAGCAGGATTGAGTGCAGGGAGTGGCAGCATACAGAACCTGACCGTTTCAGCATTTTTAAATAAAGTGATGAAAGAGGGGACTTCTGAGCAACAGGGACTTGTGAAAAATCTGATGGAGTCAATATCTAAAGATACTTAATGGTAATGCTCGTTGTAGTAAGTGATAACGATCAAATTTAGGTAATGACAGGAAGGATGTAAAAGTGGTTAGTGTAAAACCAGATCATAATACAGAAGTTGAAAATGCTGTTGCTGAAGGCGGAGCATATGAGCTCATCCGTAAGCGATTAGAAGAGCAGTCGACTCAGCTTGATTCTATAGCACGCAAATTAAATGAAAGTCGCCTAAAGGAATTTGGCGAAACATCTATGGGCGTGGTGGGCCGTGTTCGTGTTCGGACCGAGAACAACTGTGTTCCCAGAGATATCGTTCAGGTAACGGATTATCTGTTATTTGGTTACAATGTTTTTATTGGTCTAAAAACAGAAACCGCAATAAACGATGTATTTGGTTTGTATAAATTACATGAAAACGAAGATGGTTTTACGGTTGAGTCAGCAGATGTAGTAAACAGTTTTCTAGATGATGAAACATTTAAGAAAGATTTTCACGAGCTATATGGGTATTACAAGCAAACTCAACTGTTAAAACTACGTAAAACACACAATAGATTATTAGCGTTTTTTCAGATTGGTGAAAAAATAGAAGATCTACGGGTATTTCGATGGTCTATTGAGCGTGATGGAAAAGTTAAATATATTGATGACCGGGGTGAGCGTGAATTTAAGACACCTCCCCGCTATGACTTTGAATGGCTTGAAACATCCAGGGAAAATCATGTAAATGGTCGTCACCCTCATGTCAGCATTTATGATGAGATTTTTATAGAAACAGTTGGCGGTACACTTACAATAAAAGTTGAGAATAATACTGAAGACGGATTAGGTTTGTACCAGGAAGATGTAGACGATAAGAATCAATCATTAGCTGATGCACAAATTCAATACGCTAAGCTAGGTTCACTTATATTGCTAAAGGTATTACCTTATCGTGAAACAAGTTGGCGTTACATTGTTTTTAATGCGACAAATAACCAGATTAATCGCATAGATGCAATAAATGATGCCTGCATCCAGTTGCCTGAGGATCATGGCATAATTTATCCTGGTGGTTATTATTTACAAAGTGGTGAAACCAAAGATTTTGGTGATGATGCAAAGGGCATGTTATACGAAGGTGCCATAAGGTCACCAAATGGTGAAGATGTGTTGTATATGTTTTATCGGGCCGAAGAAGGCAGGCTTGGTCTATTTAATTATAATTTAATTCGTAAAGAACTATCTACTCCATTATATGGTCATGGCTTTAGTCTGTTTGAGAATGGCCATGCAATATTATTTTCCGCTGAATCGGAAGAGCCCTCTCGAAATCATCCTATGCAAATTTGGCAAACACCATTTGCAAGTGATAATTATGCAAGTAATCAACCAGAGAGTCAGACATTTTTAGGAAAAATTGGTAATGCGGAACTGGTTAGAGCAATTTCTGAGTTATATAGTTTAGTTAGAGCGATACATGATCAGTCTGCTACGTCTTTGCTTTATGAAAACTTAATCGAAGCCTGTGATAAATTATTTGATACGTATTACTGGATAGAGGAAGACCATCTAAAACCTTTAAATGAAAAAATTAAAGAAATACGAAAAACTGCTGAACTGGTATTAGATGAATTTGAAAAAGTCGAGAGTATACGCGCTAAAGCTAATGAGGCTATACAGAAGGCAGAATTAAAGCAGCAGCATTTATTTAAGTCTATGGGACGATATGAGTGGAAGTCGCCAGTAGATTTTATATCAGCCCTCGATCAAATACGTCACCATCGTGGTCATTTGGTCACCATAAAAGAATTGCGCTATATCAATACATTTCGTATCGAAGAACTTGATGTTGAGCTGGAAAAAGAGCAGCTTAGTTTAAGTAAGAAAACCGTAAGGTTTTTGAATCAGAAAGATGCATTGAATGACTATACGCAGAAAGTTAATGACCTTCAAAAACATATTCCTACTATAGAGTCTGTTGCAGCATTACAACCAGTAATAGACGAGCTAGAAAAAATGAGTGGTGGGCTAGATCTGTTAACTGAGGTTCTAGGCACTTTAAAAGTTGATGATGCGACGGTACGCACAAAAATTATTGAGTCGATTTCTGAAGTTTATGGGAAACTGAATCAAACAAAAGCTCATGCACGGAATCATAATAAAAATTTGGGCTCCGAAGAGGCCGTCGCAGAATTTTCTGCGCAATTTACACTTTTTTCTCAGAGTATTGCAAATGCCCTGAGTTTATCTAATACACCTGATAGTTGTGATGAGCAATTGACGAGATTGATTGCTCAATTAGAAGAGCTAGAAAGCCGATTCAGCGAACACGATGAATTTTTATCCGATATATTAACAAAACGGGAAGAAGTATACGAAACATTCGAATCTCATAAACAGGCATTGTTAGATGAGAGGCAACGACGTATACAGAATTTGTCAAATGCAGCCAACCGTATTTTAGAGGGCGTATTGCGTCGAACAGAACGATTTACAGATGTTGATGAAATAAATACATTTTTTGCATCGGATGCTATGGTTTCTAAATGTCGTGGACTTTCTATACAACTTAGAGAGTTAGGTGATACGGTACGATCTGATGATATAGATAGTCGATTAAAATTTGCTATGGATCAGTCTGTGCGTTCGCAAAGGGATAAGCAGGATATTTTTGAAGAGGGAGGCAGTGTAATTAAATTAGGGCGTCATCGATTCAGCGTGAATACACAGGCTGTGGATTTAACGATTGTACCTAAGGAAGACGAACTAGCGCTACACCTGACTGGCACTGATTTTTTTGAAGTTATTGATAATGAGCAGTTACTGGATTTACAAAGATATTGGGATCAGTCATATATATCTGAGTCATCAGAAGTCTATCGTGCTGAATATCTAGTATCCAACCTGTTATATGCTGCGGAAAATCGTGAAGATGATCTGAGTATGAAAATTCTTAAGGAGGCTCAGTCATCGGAAGAAAAATTATTGAAGTTAATTAAGAAGTTTACCGCCACCCGATATCAGGAGGGGTATGAAAAGGGTATTCATGATTATGATGCTGCTAAAATTCTTAGTGCTTTAATAACTATTCGTGAAACAGCCGGTTTATTACGATACCCACCCAAAGAGCGCGCGCTGGCTATGTTGTTCTGGATGAGTCATTCAAATAATAAAAATGAATCAAGTCAGTTTTTATGGCATTTGCGATCACAAAGTGCAGAGTTGCTCGCTAGATCTTTTAAAAGTGAAGATGCATATTTGAAAATAAGGCAGGAATTGTACCCTCATATGCAACAGTATTTTGAGTCCTTTGATATGGATATCAGTGATCAAAATTGTCAGCTTGCAGCCGAATATTTATCCCATGAACTAACCGAAGAAAAACTGGTATTTAAAAGCAGTCAGTATGGTATGGCGCTGGCAACAGAATTAGAAAAACATCTTAAGAAAATTAATCACCTCACTGCATATCAAAAAACATTACATGATTTAAATGGCGCGCTTGATAAACAATGGTCATTGTTAGAATCATGGTTAGATGGATTTATTAGTTTTACTCAAAAAGAAGATATACGACGTTTTATTCCCGAAGCCATTGCCATTTTATTAATAAAGCAAGATATTCAGGTTGATGAAAAGGCAATAGAGTTGCAAACGACTATTGATGGTTTGATGGGTGATCACCCACAGATTGATAGTCAGTCAATGAGGGTCGCATTAGATGAGTTTACCAGTCGTCTGCATCATCACAGACATTGTGTTGTCCCTGAATATCTGCTTTTCTTAGAGTTAAGACAATCTATTGTAGACAGAGAGCGAGGTAAGTTACGACTGAATGATTTTAAAGCCAGACCTTTGAGTTCATTTGTGCGCAATAAGTTAATCAACGATGTTTATTTACCTTTGATTGGTGATAATCTAGCAAAGCAGATGGGGACGCTAGGTGAGGACAAGCGAACAGACTTAATGGGGTTGCTGCTACTTATTTCGCCGCCCGGTTATGGTAAAACGACTTTAATGGAGTATGTGGCGAATAGGATGGGTCTGATTTTCATGAAGATTAACTGCCCATCATTAGGTCATGATGTGCACTCTTTAGACCCGCAACAGGCACCCAATGCAACAGCAAAACAGGAACTTGAAAAAATTAACCTGGGTCTTGAAATGGGTAATAATGTAATGCTATATCTCGATGATATTCAGCATACGCACCCAGAATTTTTACAAAAATATATCTCTTTATGTGATGGTTCTCGACGCATAGAGGGGGTTTGGAAAGGTCAAAGTAAAACATACGACCTTAGAGGAAAAAAATTCTGCGTCATCATGGCGGGTAATCCATACACCGAATCGGGTGAGTCATTTAAAATACCGGATATGTTGGCAAACCGTGCAGATATATATAACCTGGGTGATGTATTGAGCGGTCGAGAAAAGCAGTTTGCTATGAGTTATATTGAAAATTGCTTAACATCAAATTCTGTGCTTGCACCATTAGCTACGCGAAACATGGAAGATGTTTATAGATTTATACGCATGGCAGAAGGTGAAAATGTTGCTAATACAGACCTGGAGCATGGTTATAGTGGCGCAGAAGTGAATGAAATTGTTAGTGTACTGAAAAAATTGATGAGAGTTCAGGAAGTGGTATTAAAAGTTAATCAGCAATATATTCTTTCCGCAGCGCAGGACGATAAGTATCGAGTTGAACCCTC
>Ga0316206_1002044_pt1 | contig 14906 bp, 11 predicted proteins | sample 6monthpyrite_MG_FD_204942 | JGI IMG/M metagenome (GOLD analysis project Ga0316206, IMG submission 204942) | Microbial mat bacterial communities from mineral coupon in-situ incubated in ocean water Damariscotta River, Maine, United States -... | ecosystem: Environmental > Aquatic > Marine >...
AAGTCGGTGACCAGGTGTTATTTGGAAAGTATGCCGGCACAACTGTAAAGGTTGATGGTCAGGAATTACTCGTTATGCGTGAAGATGACATCGTTGCTGTCATTGAAGGCTAAGAACTGAAGAATTTAAGAGGAATATAAAATGGGTGCAAAAGACGTACGATTCAGTGATGACGCGCGTTCACGTATGGTTCAGGGTGTAAACACACTGGCTAACGCGGTTAAGGTAACACTGGGGCCAAAAGGCCGAAATGTAGTTCTGGAAAAAAGCTTTGGTGCGCCAACTGTAACCAAAGATGGTGTTTCAGTTGCAAAAGAAATCGAGCTGGAAGACAAGTTTGAAAACATGGGCGCACAGATGGTAAAAGAAGTTGCTTCTCAAACATCTGATGTAGCGGGTGACGGAACAACGACTGCAACCGTACTGGCGCAGGCTATTCTGCGTGAAGGTATGAAATCAGTTGCTGCGGGCATGAATCCGATGGATCTGAAGCGCGGTATCGATAAAGCAGTGGCAGTTGCTGTTGACGCATTGCAGGATCTGTCCAAGCCATGTGAAGACACCAAGGCAATTGCTCAGGTGGGTACTATCTCTGCTAACTCTGACACCGACATCGGCGGCATCATTGCTGAAGCGATGGACAAAGTAGGTAAGGAAGGTGTTATCACTGTTGAGGAAGGTTCAGGCCTGTCTAATGAACTGGATGTGGTAGAAGGTATGCAGTTTGATCGTGGTTACCTGTCTCCTTACTTCGTGAATAATCAGCAGAACATGAGTGCAGAACTGGAAGACCCTTTCATTCTGTTACATGACAAGAAAATTTCAAACGTTCGTGAATTACTGCCGGTTCTGGAAGGTGTTGCCAAGGCAAGTCGTCCATTACTGATTATTGCAGAAGACATCGAAGGTGAAGCACTGGCAACATTGGTAGTTAACAGCATTCGCGGTATCGTTAAGGTATGTGCTGTTAAAGCACCTGGTTTTGGTGATCGCCGTAAAGCAATGTTACAGGATATTGCTATTCTGACAGGTGCAACTGTTATTTCTGAAGAAGTTGGTCTGGCACTTGAAAAAGCAACTATGGAAGACCTCGGTACAGCTAAACGTATCGTTATTTCCAAAGAAGAAACTACGCTGATTGATGGTGCGGGTAATGCGGGCGAAATTGAAAGCCGTGTTGAACAGATTCGTGCACAGATAGGCGAAACTTCATCTGATTATGATAAAGAAAAGCTGCAGGAACGTGTTGCCAAACTGGCTGGCGGAGTTGCGGTAATCAAAGTCGGTGCTGCTACTGAAGTTGAAATGAAAGAAAAGAAAGCCCGTGTTGAAGATGCATTACATTCAACTCGCGCAGCGGTAGAAGAAGGTGTAGTACCTGGTGGTGGTGTTGCGCTGATTCGTGTTCTCTCTTCACTGAAAGGACTGAAAGGTGATAATCATGACCAGGATGTTGGTATTACGATTGCAGCTCGTTCTATGGAAGAGCCTTTGCGTCAGATCGTATCCAACGCGGGTGATGAAGCGTCTGTTATCCTTAACAACGTTGAAGAAGGCGAAGGAAACTTTGGTTATAACGCGGCTACCGGTGAGTATGGCGATATGATCGAAATGGGTATTCTTGATCCTACCAAGGTAACCCGTACAGCGTTACAGAATGCAGCATCTGTATCTGGTCTGTTAATTACTACCGAGTGTATGATTGCAGAAAAACCTGCAGATGATGGTGCGGCAGCCGGTGCAATGCCTGATATGGGTGGCATGGGCGGAATGGGTGGCATGGGTGGTATGATGTAAAATACTGGCCTGAAAAGTGCCGGAGACGGGCATCTGCGGCGTTCGCTAATCGCTTCCGCTGCTCATTTACTGAATGTAAATTGCGCGACGGGTCGATTAGTTGCCTTGCAGCTGACCGTCTCCGACATTTTCAGAACAGTATTAAGAAACTGCCTTGTAAAAAGCCTCTGCAAAATAGCAGGGGTTTTTTTTGCGAGAACGTCATTCGAATAGTTAACTCACGTTGTCATACCGGCGCAGGCCGGTATCCAGAAGGTTGGATACACTTTGGATTCTGGTCTTCGCCAGAATGACCGGTTTGGGTTTCTTATTCCAGTGTGAAATTAGCCGTTCCTATGGTTGGAGCTTCATCTGTGTCTTCACTATCCAGGCTTAAGCTGTCATTGCCCATTTCAGAGGTACGTCCATCGGACAGACTGATTTTCAGTCTCAGATTGTTGGCAGAGTCTGCATTACGTATGGCTTCATCTTCGGTGATGCGATCCATTTTAAACAAGTCAAACAACGCCTGGTCAAATGTTTGCATGCCCAGGTTACGGGATTTTTCCATAATGGCTTTAAGCTCCAGAATATCGCCGCGTTTGATCATGTCAGTAACCAGTGGTGTGCCCAGTAATACTTCAATTGCAGCACAGCGTTTTCCATCTGTACCTGGTATCAGGCGTTGAGAAATAAATGCACGTAGATTTAAAGACAGGTCCAGCAATAGCTGATTGCGTCGTTCTTCGGGGAAGAAGTTAATAATACGATCCATGGCCTGATTTGAGTTATTGGCATGCAAGGTAGAGATGGCCAGATGACCGGTTTCTGCAAATGCTATTGCATGCTCCATGGTTTCACGGTCTCGTATTTCTCCGATCAGGATAACATCGGGTGCCTGTCGCAAGGTATTTTTCAGTGCATCTTCATAGCTGTCGGTATCCATGCCGACTTCGCGTTGATTGACAATGCTTTTTTTATGCTGGTGTACAAATTCAATCGGGTCTTCAATAGTGATTATATGACCGGATGTATGTGTGTTGCGATAATCAATCAGTGAGGCCAGTGAGGTTGATTTACCTGAGCCTGTCGCGCCGATAAACAACACCAGGCCACGTTTGGACATAATGATTTTGGTCAGTATGTTGGGTAGTCCCAGTTCTTCCATCTTTGGAATATCGGTTTTGATGTTACGAATAACCATCGCCACCTGATTGCGCTGCTTGAAAACATTGACACGGAAACGGCCAATTCCGGGTTCGGACAAGGCCAGATTCATTTCAGGTTTGATTTCAAATGCAGCGATCTGTTCATCATCCATAATACTGTAAGCCATGTCCTTGACCCGGCCAGCAGGTAAAGATGCCTTTTCAAGTGGTTTGAGGCTGCCTTCGATTTTCGCTGAGGGTGGTGCACCCGTGGTTAAATAGATATCCGAGGCATCTTTTACCACCATGATTTTGAGATAGTCTTTAAAGTCCATATTGTTCCACTAGATTAATGATCATACTGTTATTATTTCGGCCGCTTGCAGGTGATCTGAAGGATGAATTTGACGGATAATCAGCTTTGTGTGACGGATTACCGAAAATGATTGTATTTTGTATGGTTGCGAGTTAAGTTATTAATTAGTAATAAGTTATTGATTTAATGGATGCATGTATGCCTGTTGTATTGCCACCTGAATTAACTCAGCGCGTTGAAAGTGACTGGCAAGCTTATGAGCAAGCCTTACAGCAGGCAGGGCTGATTTTTGAGCCTGTGGCAGAGCTGAAAGAAGTTATGTTTCGTGTATGGGCCTGTAGCCCTTATATCCGTCAGCTATGTATTCAGCAGCCTTCCCTGTTCCCTGGGCTTGTCCGGAGTGGCGACCTGAACCGGGATTACCGCGCGACAGAATATCGTGTGCGGCTTGGGCAACGATTGCAGTCGGTGAAAAATGAACCACAGTTAATGGTCGTTTTAAGGGAATTTCGTCAGCGTGAAATGTTGCGGATTGCGTGGCGTGACCTTGCCGGGTGGGCATCCCTGGCCGAGATTTTACGTGACCTTTCATTGCTGGCCGATGCCTGTGTAGACCTTGCGTTGACGTTGTTATATCAATGGGCATGCAAGCGGTGGGGTACGCCAACCTATACCGATGGCCGAAAGCAGCAGATGGTGGTGTTGGGTATGGGCAAGCTGGGTGCCTGGGAGCTGAATTTTTCATCAGACATTGATTTGATTTTCGCATACCCTGATGAAGGTCAAACGCGTAAACGTCACGGCCTGAGTCATGAAGAATTTTTTACCCGCCTGGGGCAGAGTCTGATACAGGCAATTGATAATCGCACCGAAAATGGTTTTGTATTTCGCGTTGATATGCGTCTGCGACCGTATGGTGACAGCGGTGCGCTTGTGCAAAGTTTCAGTGCGCTGGAAGATTATTATCAGTACCAGGGGCGTGAATGGGAACGCTATGCAATGATCAAGGCGCGCGTGATTGCAGGTGACGTTGTTGCAGGCAACCATTTGCTGGAACTATTGCGACCCTTTACTTATCGACGTTATCTTGATTACAGCGCCTTTGCTTCCCTGCGTGAAATGAAAGCCATGATTGCGCAGCAGGTTCAGCGCAAGGGCATGGAGCATAATATTAAACTCGGTCGCGGTGGTATTCGTGAAATTGAATTTATAGGTCAGGCCTTTCAATTGATTCGGGGAGGACGTGAACCGGACTTGCAGGTAAGGGGTATTATTCCGGTTTTAAAGAAACTGGCAGCAAAAAACTATTTACCCGAATATGTAACCCGGCAGTTGCTGGATGCATACCGGTTTTTACGTTTTTCTGAAAACCATTTGCAGGCGTATGCAGAACAGCAAACACATTTACTCCCTGAAGATGAAACAGAAAAAATCAGTCTCGCATTTTCAATGGGGTATGAAAACTGGGATCATTATATTGAACAACTTGAATTGCATCGACAGACTGTTCATGAAGCATTTGAACAGATTATGGCAGCGCCACAGATTGATCAGGAGTCAGTAGAGAACGCGACACAGCTGAGTGCAATGTGGCATGGCCAGCTTGAAAAGGAGCAGGCCCTCCAGCTGTTGAAGCAGTTGGGCTATCAGGATCTGCCCTATGTGTATGGACTGATAACGGGTTTGCACGAAAGTCATGCCTATACCCGTCGTAGCACCCTCGGGCAGGAGCGTCTTGATCATCTTATCCCCCTGGTGCTGGGGGCAGTGATTCAGGCAGATCAACCAGATCAATGTCTGTTGCGAGTGATAAACCTGCTTGAAGCAATTTCCGGGCGCAGTACCTATATATCCCTGTTATCTGAAAACCCGGTTGCGCTGTCACAATTGGTAAGACTGTTTGCAGACAGTAGCTGGATTGCAGAGTACCTGACTCAGCATCCGGTATTGCTGGATCAGTTACTCGACCCACGCTCACTTTATGCTGCATTGGATAAAACGGAACTGAAAGCAGAGCTTGCCGGGTTGTTGGCATATGTGGATGAAAGTGATCTTGAGCAGCAAATGGAAAGCCTGCGTTACTTTAAACAGTCGAATGTACTGCACGTTGCCGCGGCTGATCTGACGGGGTGTATGTCGCTGGTTGAAGTGAGTCAGGATTTGAGTGAGATCGCAGATATTTGTCTGGAAAGTGTGCTACAGATCAGTCGCAATCATTTATATAAAAAATATGGCCGGCCGGTGTGCGTGCAGGGCAGGAAAACATTCCTGCCGGGTTTTATTGTGATCGGTTATGGCAAGCTGGGGGGGTATGAGTTGGGTTATGGCTCGGATCTTGATCTGGTTTTTTTACATAATAGTCAGGGTGTCACACAAAAAACGGATGGCACGACGTCGGTCGATAACCCTGTGTTTTTTGCACGCCTGGGTCAGCGCATGATTCACATGATGAATACGCCGATTGGCTCGGGTATTTTGTACGAAGTTGATATGCGTCTGCGACCCAGCGGTGCATCGGGAATGCTGGTGAGTGATATTGCATCCTACCAGCGTTACCAGCGTGAAGAAGCCTGGACCTGGGAGCATCAGGCGCTGGTACGTGCACGTGCAGTTGCGGGTGACCCTGAACTGATTGCTGCGTTCAGGCAGGTGCGCCATGAAATCCTGTGTGTAAAACGCGATCCTGAACAACTTAAAAAAGATGTAGCAGAAATGCGTGAGCGCATGCGTGGTGAATTGGGTAGCAAACGCACAGACAGCTTTCACCTGAAGCAGGATGCAGGTGGTATGGTTGATATTGAATTCCTTGTGCAGTTCCTGATTCTCCACTGGGCCTGGAAATACCCCGGGCTTATTGAAGAAACAGATAATCTTTCCCAGATTGGCAGTCTGGCAGATGTGGGTTTGCTTACATCAGAGCAGGCAGAAGGGCTGAGTGAGGCTTATCAGGCTTACCGTGCAAGGATACACCGGGCGTTATTAACAGATCAGTCCAGTTTGATGCCAGGTGATGCGTTTGTAGAGTCACGGAGATTTGTCAGAGATTTATGGGCTAAGTTTTTTGGGAGTTAACTTCCTTTTCATCTGGGGGCTAGCCCATGAGTGAAATTGGCAGAGTGATTCCCGGAGTCTATATCCCTCCCTCTCTTCCTGAGGGAAAAGGAATTCAGGCAAAAAAGAGAGGTCTAACTCCCTCTCCCCCTGGGGGAGAGGGTTGGGGTGTGGGGCTGAGAGGTGAATGCAGTCAATAAACTTGCTACAATCATCGGCAATATTAATCATTTATATAAGGAGTTCGGTCAATGTCGATGTCAGACCGTGATGGCGTAATCTGGATGGACGGGGAAATGGTTCCCTGGCGTGATGCCAATGTTCATGTCCTGACTCATACCCTGCATTATGGTATGGGTGTCTTTGAAGGTGTGCGCGCCTATAAAACAGACAAGGGTACTGCAATTTTCAGGCTTCAGGAACATACCGATCGCCTGTTCCGTTCTGCTCATATCATGAATATGAAAATCCCTTATGATAAGGAAACCATTAGTGAGGCTACCCTTGCGGCGGTCAGGGAAAATAATCTGGAAACGGCTTATATGCGTCCGATGGTCTACTACGGTTCAGAAGGTATGGGGCTGCGTGCCGATAATCTGAAAACCCATATTATAATCGCTGCCTGGGAATGGGGTGCTTATCTGGGTAAGGATGCGCTGGAAAAAGGTATCAAGATTCGTACATCATCTTTTTCACGTCATCATGTGAATGTAAGTATGTGTCGTGCCAAGGCGAATGGCCATTACATTAATTCGATGATGGCGTTACAGGAAGCGTTGCAGTGTGGCGCAGATGAAGCCCTGTTACTGGATACTGACGGTTTTGTTATGGAAGGTAGTGGTGAGAATATATTTATTGTGCGTGATGGCGTTTTATATACTCCGGATTTAACATCCGCACTGGATGGAATTACCCGTAAAACGATCATGCAGTTGGCTAATGACCAGGGGATCGATGTTATAGAAAAACGCATTACCCGCGATGAAGTTTATATTGCTGATGAAGCTTTTTTCACAGGTACTGCAGCAGAAGTCACGCCTATTCGTATACTCGATGATCGTGAAATTGGTAGTGGTCAGCGTGGGCCCATAACCGAAAAACTGCAAACCCTGTATTTTGATCAGGTACATGGTCGTCGAAGTGAATATCCGGAATGGCTGGCGCTGGTCTAGCTTTCAGGGTTGAGGAGTAAGAAATGTCTATTACAAATGAAAAACCAAGGCAGGCAAATGCCAGTCGAAAATATGAAGTGAGTCGAAGTGATCTACCCGTGCATTGTCCAATGCCGGATGCAACCCTGTGGGATTCTCACCCGCGTGTGTATATCCCTCTGGAAGAGACAGATAAGGCCATCTGCCCTTATTGTGGTGCTGAATATACGTTAAAAGACTGATCGCCAGTCGATCTTTTATGTATTACTTTTTTGCAGGTAACCTGTAATGTAGATTCTTGTACGTGGTCATAGGCCAGATGGCGTGTGCCAGTGCTTTCTTTCTCAGGTCTTTGTTATTGCTTTTGGTGGGTACTAACACTTTCCCGTTATATGTGTATTCCCCTGTGGGTTTGTCTTTCTGCATGAGGACCACATGGTTATCTTCCATGTATGCAAATGTCTGATTGAATTGCATCATGGCTCTGCCCGGAGTGTTGTCATGTTCTAAAATATTCCGTGCCAGGTCATGTCCAATCGCAGGATGTTCACTGCTAAGTCCCATCAGTGAGAGTATGGTTGGTAGCAGGTCAATCTGGCTGGCTACAGGTTTGACTTGTATAGCAGGTATCTCAGCACCGAGTATTAATGCAGGTATATGGAAGCGCTTGACAGGCACCAGCTCTGATCCATATACACGTGAATTGTGATCAGCAACAACCAGAAATAATGTATTTTTCCAGTAATTAGATTTGCGCGCTTTTTTGATAAATTCACCCAACGCATAATCAGTATACTTGACCGCATTATTTAGTGTGTATTTTTCCTTATCGTGAAGTTTTATGCGCCCATCCGGAAATTCGAATGGCGAGTGATTGGTAGAAGTGAATATTAAACTGAAAAACGGTTGATTGTGGTTGTAAGCAGATAGTTTTTTATGCGCCTTGTTAAAAAGATCTTCATCCGAGACACCCCATGTTGCATGAAATGCACTCTTGTCAAAATCACTTTCATCAATAAAGCTTTTGAAACCATTATTAGCAAAAAATCGTTTCATATTATCAAAATGTGCTTCGCCGCCATAAATAAAACTGGTGTCATAGTTATGTCTGGATAATAATCGGGCAATCGTGAAGAAATTTGTTTGTGATCGCGGTAGTTTTACAACGCTTCTGGAGGGTGTCGGTGGATAGCTTGCAATAACGGCTTCAATGCCACGTACCGACCGTGTGCCAGTGGCAAACATATTTTCAAACCAGATACCTTGTTTAGCCAGGCTATCCAGATTAGGCGTTAAGTTTAACCCACCCAGTGAACCAACAAATTCTGCACCGAGACTTTCTTCAAGGATGATAACGAGATTTAAAGGTCTGTTTCTTTTAATATATGCCTGTTGTTTGTGAAGTGTCGGGATTTCAGTAGATGTAAACTGTCTTTTATCTACCCTCATATTTGCCTTTATGATTTTAATAACATCATTATTGCTCAGTTCACCATAGAAAGTTTCATTCGCAAGTTCATTCTTTTTTTCATAGAAATCATAGAGTGATGAATATGCAGAACTCATGGAAAGTGTATTCAGGAGCGGGTCGGAGCTAAAGGCTACAGTGCTGGGGTTGACGGCCCTATGGTCAAATGTCGAGCGACCCAGAATACCGCATAGCAAAAATATAACTGGTGTAGCAATAATGATCGCCAGTAGTGGTGCAGGCTGTATTGCTTGCTGGCTTTGTTTTAGTTTTTTATAAATGATCTTGCCCAGTACTCCCATGGCTATGAGCGCGATTAGCATGGGAGCTTTATATGCGGCCCAGAGTGTTGACAGTACTTCTTTCGGGTATTCAAGATATTCAAAAAAAAGATAGTTGGGGCGCAGGTCAAATTGTAAAATAAACGGTGGAGTAGAGATCTCAAGGAAAAGCAGAAACAGGAACAGGATGGATAAGTATATCCTGACAAGCAGATTCCAGCCAGGTTGTATGTATTTAATGCGTGTGAGTAGTGGGGCAGCCGTTATCGGCAGAATGATAAACATGCTTATAATAACAAGATCGAAGCGAATACCTTGCAGTATAATGAATGCATAGTCACTGATATGTTCAATGCGATTATGTTGCCATATTATTAATGTTATTCGTGATAGACTCAATGCCAGCAAAGAGGCAAGTGTAAAAATAATAAAAGGTTTATAGAGCTTGAAAACTGCGGACATGAATATTTACCTGTGGATATTCCGGGTATGGTTCTGAATTAATTTAGTTGTGCAAGTATAACTGAATGAAGTAGTTGAATACAGGCTTGGAGTATAGACGCGCCAGTGATAGTACGAAATGAAAGATAAATACGAAAATAACATAACTGTATATAAACAGATTCTTGTTGCAGGCCCTTCCTGGGTTGGTGATATGGTGATGGCGCAGAGTCTTTTTATGGAGCTGAAGGCTCAATATCCTGACGCCGATATTGATGTGCTGGCGCCGTCCTGGTCGTTACCCGTCCTCATGCGTATGCCGCAGCTACGCCAGGCTATCATCATGCCTGTTGGTCACGGGGCCTTTGGGCTACGCGAGCGATTTCTCCTTGGGAAAACATTACGTAAAACCGGCTATGATCTGGCTATTGTTATTCCACGCTCATGGAAATCTGCATTGACGCCTTATTTTGCGCGTATTGTTCAGCGAACCGGCTATCGTGGTGAGATGCGTTTTGGTTTACTGAACGATATACGTAAGCTGGATAAATCAATCCTGAAGCAAACAGTACAGCGCTATGTGGCATTGGGTCGGCCAAAAACAGACAACCTGGAAAGCGCACCTGCTATTCATAACCCTGTACTGGATGTTGATTCTGATAACCAGGAATCGTTGCTAATATCACTTGAGTTAAACAAGGACAGGCCTGCCATTGCATTTATGCCGGGCGCTGAGTATGGTAAGGCCAAATGCTGGCCAGCGGAGCATTTTGCAATGCTTGCAGAAAAACTGGTTAGTAAAGGCGCACAGGTTTGGTTGATGGGTTCTGCAAAGGATGACGCTGTAGCTCAACAGATTATACAGGCGGCCTCTTGTGCGCATATTCATAATTTATGTGGTAAAACCCGACTGGAAGATGTGATTGATTTACTTGCGCTAAGCGCGATGGCAATTACCAATGATTCCGGTTTGATGCATATTGCTGCTGCAGTAGATTGTCAGGTAGTGGCGATTTATGGATCATCAACGCCAGAGTATACACCGCCTCTAAGTGACAAGGCGCAAGTTATGTATCTGGGGCTGGAATGCAGCCCCTGTTTCAAGCGAGAATGCCCCTTTGGGCACTATAATTGCCTGAAGAATATTTCAGTAGATGATGTAATTCGTATTTGCGAAAAGGTTGATGTGCTATGAGTAGCCTTGCTGTTGTGTTAATTGTGAAAAATGAAGCGACTATGCTGGCCGCTTGCCTTGAGAGTGTTGCCTGGGCAGATGAAATTATTGTACTTGATTCAGGCAGTGACGATGCCACGGTAGAAATTGCAAAGCAATATACTGACAAGGTCTATGTTGCCGAAGACTGGCAAGGCTATGGTGTGCAGCGACAACGTGCACAAGCATATGCAGTAAGTAACTGGGTTTTGATGATTGATGCGGATGAGCGTGTAACGCCGGAGCTAAAAGAAAGTATTCAGGATGTTATCAGTAAAAATGACCCATCTTCAGTATGGATGGTGTCCAGGTTGCCCTGGTGCTTTGGGCGTTTCATTCGTCATGGCGGATGGTATCCGGCGCTCACAGTCAGGCTCTATACGAGAACAAAAGCCGGTTACGGAACGGAACGTGTACATGAAAAAGTACACCTGGATGAAAGTCTGACAGTTAAACGACTCAAAGGCGATATGCTGCATTATACATATCATGATCTGGAGCATTATCTGCAAAAATCTGCATATTATGCAAAGGAATGGGCAACACAAAAAGAGCGCGAAGGTAAGACTGCAACCTTGCTACAGGGTACAGGGCATGGGATAGGTTGCTTTCTCAAACAATATATTTTTAAGGCCGGGTTTCTCGATGGCAAACAAGGTTTATTACTGGCGATGTTGTCGGCGCATTCTACATTTGCAAAATATGCTGACCTGTGGAGTCGCAGACAACCGGGTTCATCAGTTGAGTAATGATTTTTTTATTTCCAGCGCAACTTTTTTTATGTCAATGGATTGCATATCTTCATTTTTAGCGTCTGTTCCGGGTGAAAAAGCCAGGCGCTTGTTTTCACTGTTAAGTGTTTGCCAGCGTAACGATGTTGCTGATCGTCGCCGCGGGTAGAATGCGGCTGTAGGCCGGTCTAGTGCACCGGCAATATGGAGTGGGCCGGTGGAACCGCTGATGAACACATCTGCAAATGCGATGTGCTTTGCAAAATTTAATAACCCCTGTGTTGACTGATAAACAACGTGATGCATTGTCTTTGGTAATAAAGATGCAAGTTGTTGGGCATATTGTTCTTCACCCGGTCCGGCGCTGATTACAACGGTTGTATCAGTATTGATTGTATCTCCGCAGGTCAGAACCTCGTTAGCTAATGTTGCATATTGCTGAATAGACAGGTTAACTGCTGAGCCGCCGCTACCCGGATGAATAAAAAAGAGCGTGTGATCAGGATTAATACTGTAACGGGAACAGAAAATATCGCGTAACTGTTGAACCTCCTTTTGTGGAAATGAAAGATAGGGAGGAGACGTCGTTATGCTGGTGCTTTTGTTAATTAGCTCAAGATAATGCCTTATCAGGTCTTGATTGTATTCGTACTCCGGTTTTTCTGATCTGGAGCGTTTTTGTTTAAGTCGGTAGTTATAAAAAACCTGAGCCAGTTTGGTTGCGGGTGCCAAACGAAGCGGGATTCGTGACAACCAGAGAGTGAACCCTGTGCGGCCAGTAGAAAATAATGTAATCACCGCGTCATAGCGTTGTTTGCGAATTTCTTTTAGTAACATCAATTGTTGCTTGATACCTGCGCCAGCACCAGGATCAATAATGACGTCATCAATGCAGGAACTCGCCGTAGCCATATCCAATGTATATTGCGGTACAAGCGCATGAATTACACTGTCAGGAAGTGCGGTCTTTAATAAACAGTATGCCGGCAATGCAAGCATAAAATCACCCAGCTTATCGTTTCTGACAACAAGTATCTTTGACATGTTTTGCTTCATTGGCAATTCCGGGTTGTGATGATGTATTATAGCGTGTCAGTGCAGGTTGGGCTAACTATAAGAAATTTTCATGCAGATGCATAGTGTATTAATGGTTATAGATTACGTGAAAGTAAATTGATATGAATATACTGGTTCTTTGTTTATCCCCCGGGTTTGGCGGGCTTGAGTTATATGCATATCGCGAGTTTTTGCAGATGCAGGCAAAAGGGCATGCCTGCAAGATGGTTGTACATGACGAGGGTATACTCGCTTCCAGATTGCAAAGCGAGAAATTGCCACATATCGTACTAAAAAGAAAAATCTCATTTTTGCCCTTGCTGGCAGCGAGACGACTCGCCAGAATGCTGGATGATGATCAGATTGAGGTCATGCACATTCATTGGGGGCGTGATCTGGCATTGGCAGTGTTAGCGCGAAAATTTGCCAGAAGGGACGTTAACATAATCTATAGTCGTCACATGCGCCTCACTCGTAATAAAGATGATTTCTATCATCGCTTCCTGTATCGGAATATTGACAGTATGGTTGTTATTTCCAGTCAGTTGTTATCAGAGGCGCAAGAATTTATACCGATGCCAAATGAACGCATTTCATTACTGTATTACGGCGTCCCCGAACCTGAGACAACAAATACTGAAAGTTGTGATAGTTTCTGGCATGAAAGATCAATTAAAAGAAACAGATTCATGGTGGGCCTGTTTGGACGTATGGAGCATGAAAAAGGTCAGCACTTACTGGTTGACGCAATTGCAAAGCTGATAGCAGATGGTATGGATGTTGGTGCAGTGATTGTAGGGCACGTCATGGATGAGGATTATAGTCAGAAACTGAAGCAGAAAATAAAGGATACGAATACAGGCAACCAGATACATCTGTTTCCGTTTATGGAAAACCCGCAACAATATATGCCTTGTTTTGATGCGGTAGTGTTGAGCACCTACTGTGAAACATTCGGCCTGGTGCTGATAGAGGCTATGCGCTCGGGAACAGCCGTTATCGGTACAAATGCAGGCGGGGTCCCCGAGATAATTCAACCAGGAGAGAGCGGGTTATTGTTTGAACCTGGAGATGCGGATGGTCTGGCCGATTGTATGCGACAATTGTATCAGGATGCGTCGTTTAAAGAAAAACTGGCTCGTAATGGCAAGCAGCGTTCTGATGCCATGTTTGATGAGGAGCAGCATTTTCTACATTTGGAAAAAATGCTGCTGGCACTGTGATGTTAAATAACGTCTCATAATTCGGTTAATGTAAAACAGATGAAAATTCTCTTTGTTGATGCGAAATCATCAGAAAATTATGATTTTAATTATATGAAGTCTCATTCACTGGGTGGGACGGAATCAACAGTGTTGAGGATTGCGCGAGAATTAGCCCTGGATAATGAAGTGTATATTTCGCAGATTAATCGTAGCGAACGATATCTTGAGCATGGAATTACATATATTCATAGTCGCGACAGCCTGGAACAAAGTGAGTTTATACCTGATATTATTATTATACTTCGTAAGTACAAGCTGCTTAAAAACTACAGTAAAAAATACCCGAATGCAAAAATGTTTGTCTGGGCGCATAATTTTCAGAACTACGATATTCTGGGTAGAAGGCACTGGATAGTTAAAACTAATGCTAAAGTAATTTGCGTGTCAGAGTGTCATCAGAATCATATAAATAAAAGACTGAATGGTGCTTTATCCTGGCTTTTCAGGGCATTGACATTTGAATTCAAGAAAGTTGATATTTCATATATTTACAATCCTGTCGGAACAGAATTCAGATATATTAAAGTAGATACAATTCAGAATAAACTTTTTTATTTTAGTACAGCTAACAAAGGGCTAAAAGAGGTACTGATCCATTTTAAGAAGTTGCGTGCCGAGGTTCCTGGTTATCAATTGTTTATTGCAGGCTCTACAGAAAAAAATCTGGAAGAATGCAATATTGATAAGTCACTGTATAGCCATGATGCGATAACGCTGTTAGGTAAAATTTCCAGGGATGAGGTGATCAGGCATTTGAGGGAATCATTCTGTGTTTTTTATCCGCAGCATGTACATCCAGAAACGTTCGGGCTTGTATATATAGAGGCTAATTGTTTGGGAGTTCCTGTTCTGGCGCATTCTTTTGGTTCTACGTCTGAGGTAATACAGAATAAAGATCAGTTAGTTGATGCCAGAAATACAAATGAAGTTATTTCCAGGATAATAAAATGGAAAAGCAGTGGTAGGCCAGAAGTCTTTTGTGATGAAAGGTTTTACGTGTCAAATATAA
>Ga0316206_1002047_pt1 | contig 14894 bp, 15 predicted proteins | sample 6monthpyrite_MG_FD_204942 | JGI IMG/M metagenome (GOLD analysis project Ga0316206, IMG submission 204942) | Microbial mat bacterial communities from mineral coupon in-situ incubated in ocean water Damariscotta River, Maine, United States -... | ecosystem: Environmental > Aquatic > Marine >...
TGGGTTTGCTGACTTTAACTTTTATCGTGACCCATTCTGGCTGAATTTCAGAATTGTTATCGTTTGCTTATTTTTGCTGGTTTCCGGAATCAGCCTGCGTCTTGCCAGTATTAACCATGTTCCCGGCAAGCATATCGCCAAGCGCTATTTTATTTTACTTGGCTGCGCCCTTCTCATTACAATCAGTTCTTCGTTCATTTTTCCCGGAAGAACAATCTGGTTCGGAATTATTCATTTAATTCTGGCTGCGAATATTATCGGCATGTTAGTTGTCAGACGACCGGTTATAGCTCTTGTTCTGGGTATGATTCTGATCTGGGTGGGTAATTACGTTCAACACGGTATTTTTAACCAGCCATTGTTGCACTGGGTCGGATTAATGACGCACAAACCGGCTACTGAAGACTATGCTCCTTTATTACCGTGGCTAGGGGTTGTCTTTATCGGCATCTTTATCGCGTATGTAATGGAGCAAACCAGGCTGGGACGCATGTTTTTATCAGCAAAGATAGAAGCACCAATTAAAAAGCCGTTCGTTTTTGCTGGCCGACATAGTCTTATTATATATATGATTCATCAACCCATTCTTTTTGGGGCTCTCGGCGGTATTAAAGAGCTTTTATAAAAGTTTTCTGACAGGTGCAAATGTTTTTCGATGAACTGGTAACGGGCCCGATTCAGTTAATTCCTGTAAATGTAACTTTGTACCGTATGCTTTATGCTTATCAAACGAATACTCCGGGTACAATCGACTGTACTCGACCATCATCCTATCGCGGTCGACTTTCGCAAGTATTGAAGCAGCACTGATTGACTCAACCAGACTATCGCCCTTGATAATTGTTTCAAGTGGCATGCTCAAATCAGGTGCCTTGTTTCCATCAATCAGTGCGAACTCAGGCGTGATACTAAGTAACTCAACCGCTCTTTTCATGGCAAGCAAGCTGGCATGAAGGATATTTATTTCGTCTATTTCCTCAACACTGGCTTCGGCAACCGCCCAGCATATAGCTGATTCTTTTATTAACGGATACAGTGCCTCTCGTTTTTTCTCGGTTAATTTTTTCGAGTCTGCAAGACCCACTATGGGTTTTTCTGGATCCAGAATAACTGCTGCCGCGACAACCGGACCAGCCAGCGGTCCGCGTCCTACTTCATCAACACCCGCTGTTAATAATGGGTATGCGGAGATATCTATCATGCTTTATCCTGTATTAATTTTATGATTTCATTTGCAGCCTGGACACTGGCATTTTTACGCAAGGATAGATGAATCGTTCTATATTGCTCATGCAATAAGTGATTACCATCTTCACTGTTTATCAATCGCATAATTGCTTTTTGCAGATGCTCAACGGTGGCATCATTCTGTATATATTCTTCTACCAAAGGCTTACCCGCAAGACAATTGGGCAAGGAGTATAAGGAAACTTTCAGTATCTTCAGTTTGGTTAAAATCCAGTAGGTCAGAGCTGAAAGCTTGTATGCAACAACCATCGGCTTTTTCAGCAACATTGCTTCAAGTGCGGCTGTACCAGAAGCAAGCAGAACCATATTGCAGGCTTGCATTACCAATCTTGCATTACCATTGGTTAATTGTACCGGCAGTTTAACTGACTGCTTGCCCAGTATTTCCTCAAATAGATTACGTGTCCCGCTATTCGCAAAAGGGACAATAAAACATAAACGCTTATCTTGCTGATAACAGGTACCTGCAGTTTGAATAAATAATTCTCCCAGACGTTCTATCTCGCTAATGCGACTACCGGGTAGCAGTGCGATATAAATCTTATCCGCTTCCAGTTCAAGCTCAGCACGTGCATGCTGAATATCTGGCTCGACAGGAATCATATCAGCCAATGGATGACCTACAAATGCAGCATTCACATGGTGCTGCTGATAAAAATCAACTTCAAACGGAAATAGCGTCAACATAAGATCAACTGATTTTTTAATTTTCTTTACTCGCCATTGCCGCCACGCCCAGATTGATGGACTTACATAATGGACGGTTTTAATGCCTGTCTCTTTTAATTTTTTTTCGAGCGAAAGATTAAAATCAGGAGCATCTATTCCAATAAAAACGCAAGGACGTAAACTGAGAATATGCTGAAATAACTTTTTACGTAATTTTAATAATTCCGGCAGGTGTTTTAGAATCTCGACCAGGCCCATCAACGATAATTTTTCCATGGGGAAATAAGAGCTACAACCTTCTTGAATCATTTGTGGCCCGGCAATACCGGAAAAAATTGCATTGGGATAACGTTGTTTTAATTCACGAATAAGAGAAGCACCTAATAGATCGCCTGATGCCTCACCTGCCACCAGAACAAAATGCTTCATTATCTTATCACGCCACGTTCACTTGAATTAAGAAAATGAGAGAAATCAGCAACAACAGCATTGTTTTCACTCATTTGTTGAATTTTTTCCTTGGCATCATTAAAGAGTAGACCTGACTTATACAAAACCTTATAGGCTCTTTTCACTTCCTGTATATCTTTGGTGTCAAACTGATGCCGCTTTAACCCTTCACTGTTCAATCCATGAGGTGCAGCCGGATGACCAGAGGCCATTACAAAGGGAGGAATATCTTTTAGCACAATCGTATTAATTGCGGTGAATGCGTGTTTACCCAGAACCACAAATTGATGAATCAGTGTAAACCCGCCCAGTATCACATAGTCCTGTATTGTCACATGCCCTGCCAGGGTTGTTCCATTTGCAAGTATGGTATGACTACCGATAATACAATCATGTGCAATATGAACGTAGGCCATAATCCAGTTATCAGAGCCAATACGCGTCACACCCCCACCCTGGCTTGTACCACGGTTAATCGTACAATTCTCGCGTATCAGGTTTCGGTCACCTATCTCCAGCGTAGTTGGCTCGTTATTATATTTTTTATCCTGGGGATCCTCACCGACAGATGAAAACTGCAGGATTTTATTATCCTCGCCTATCCTGGTAGGGCCTTTTATCAGTACATGAGGACCAACAATAGTACCTTTCCCTATCTCAACACCTGCACCAATGATACTGAACGGACCAATTTCAACTCCCTCCTCTATCCTGGCATCGGGGTCTATAATGGCAGTTGGGTGAATCAAGTCAGATTCCTTTTTCAGCGCACATCAAATCTGCAGATGCGACAACTTTTCCGTCTACTTTAGCTTCTGCTGAAAATTTCCAGACAGGCCCTTTATGTTTCACCAGCTTGACTTCCAGTACAAGCTGATCACCTGGTTCAACCGGCCTTTTAAAACGGGCATTATCAATACCAACAAAATAATATAATGAATCATCTGTTGGCATTGCATTATTCGTTTTAAATGCAAGTATGCCAGTAGCCTGTGCAAGTGCCTCAAGGATTAACACACCCGGCATAACAGGTCTGATCGGGAAATGTCCCGTAAAAAAGTTTTCATTGTACGTTATATTTTTATACGCATGCAGGTACTCACCTTCTTTGTAATCTGTAACCCTGTCAATTAATAAAAAAGGGTAGCGATGTGGCAAGTGCTTCAGGATTTCATGTATATCCAGCGTTTTTTCAGATGACATAGATTTACCTTGTAGTTTTTTCTTCAAGTAGTTTTTCGAGTTTTTTGATTCGTTTGGCCATTTCATCCAGCTTGCGGAATCGAACAAAGTTTCGGTGCCACTGGCTATTTTTTTGCAAAGGTGTACCTGATGAATACAAACCAGACTCTTTGATATTCTGCGTAACCATTGATGCGGCCGTAATCTGGACATTATCAGTGATATCAAGATGACCGACTATAGAAACCGCACCACCGATTGCACAATGGCTGCCTATAGTAGTACTGCCCGCGATACCTGTACATCCAGCAATAGCTGTATGTGCACCTATTTTTACGTTATGCGCTACCTGTATCTGGTTATCCAGTTTCACGCCTTCTTCAATAATTGTATCTTCAAGTGCACCACGATCAACGGTGGTATTCGCTCCAATCTCGACATTATTAGCAATATGTACTGTGCCTAACTGGGGAACCTTATTCCATTCACCATTATCATTTGCAATTCCGAAACCATCTGCGCCGATCACGACGCCAGGATGCAAAATAACATTGTCACCAATCTGGACGTCATGACAAAGCGTTACATTTGCAACCAGCCAGGCTTTCTTGCCTATGGTAACATTTTGTCCTACCACGCAACCGGGCCCCAGATATGTACCTTCACCTATCTGCGCCTGATCTTCCACGGTGACATTAGCAGATATATAAACATCATCACCTATTATTGCAGACTCGGCAATAACAGCAGATGAATGAATAGCAGATTGTGGTACGGTAACCGGATTAAGCAATGTGGCGATTTTGGCATAAGCAAGATAAGGGTTTTTTACTACAATTGCATTCACCGGACAGTGCGACAAATCTTTTTCAGATAAAATAACCGCTTCTGCTTTTGTATTTCCAAGATATTTAAAATACTGTCTATTGGCCAGGAATGTAATACAACCAGGGCCAGCATTCTGTATTGTTGCAACAGAACTTATAGGATTTACTGATTGGCCATGTGCTTTTCCACCCACTTCATCGGCAAGTTCTTGCAAGCTATATTCCAAGGAAGTGGTCCTGTTTATTTTTTCTTTTCTACGGATTTACCAGGTTGGGTAACCGGCGTTCTTTTAAATTCTTCTGTCAGTACTTTCAATATATCTTTTGTAATATCAACACGTGAAGAAGAATACAACACACCTTCTCCTACAACAATATCATACTTATATTTAACTGCTACTGTGACAATCGCCCGTTTTACACGCTTTTGTAGCTTACGTAACTCTTCATTACGTCGAATATTCAGATCTTCACGGTAATCTTCCTGCGCGCGCCTTATTTCACGTTTAGCATCACGCACGCTACGCTTCAGAACTTCCAGTTGCGCTTCCGTCATTTGCATGCCGTTTTTAGCCAGCTTATCTTCATAGGCTCGCAATTGTTTACGTTGTGACAATAACGCCTTGTTACGCGGTGCAAATTCAATTTCGAGTCTTCTATTAGCCGCCTGAGCCTGCGGAGAATCTTCAAGCGCTTTGGCAACATTCACAAATGCAATACGTGTCCCTTCTGCATGTACGTTACCAAATAGAAAAACTGAAGATAACAATATGACTGATAACAATGAATATTTTCTGATCATAAAAATTCACTCAATAAAATTCTTTACAATGAACCACCCAGGGTAAACTGAAACACTTGCGTTCTATCCGCTGGCTTGTCATTAATTGGTGATGCAAAACTGAAGACCAGTGGCCCAACAGGCGACAACCAAAATGCTGACACACCAACAGACCCCCTAAGTTGCTTGACACTAAAACTATCGACTCCGTTGAACACATTACCCACGTCAAAGAATATTCCCATCCTGAAGCCACTGCTGTCTTCAGCAAATGGAAAAGGAAATATCAGTTCAGCACTGGCAGTTGTTTTCAGACTTCCACCAATCGCTAATCCGTTAGAATCCAGAGGGCCTAAACTGTTGTCACGAAAACCACGAACGGTTCTTACACCACCAGCAAAGTAATTCTTGTAAAATGGCAAGCTGACTGTGTCACCGTATGCATCACCGTAACCAATTTCACCTTTCATAACCAGCGTTAATCTTTTCGATAATGGAATATAGCGTTTCTGCTGATAATTCAGCTTATAATATTCCAGATCGACACCGGGTAATGCAATCTCTGCTGCAAGCCTGTGTACTGTACCACTGGTCGCAAAAATAGCTTTATTCCTTGTATCATGAAGCCAGCTTACACCTAATGTCAGTGTATCAAATGTACCTGCGAAATCAATGACTTCCTGAGATGAGTTTGTTGTGCTCTTAAGTGCTGTAACCGCATAGGCAATACTCAGATTTATACGGTCACTTTCGTTAATGGGTACACCATAAGTCATTGATATTTCGTCAACATCTGTCAGATAGTTGGCAAGATTAGCCTCTGCTGCATCTGTTCGCTGCGAGGATATTGAGAAGCCACGGCTGACACCATGTAACGTATAGTACGGGTTTAGAAAACTTAGATTGAATCCACTGTTAATATCACTATTATTTACGCTAACACCTACCCGTTTGCCAGTACCCAGAAAATTATCCTGATTGACGCTACCGGAAAGGACGATACCTCCAGTCTGTGAATAACCAACACTGGCAAGAAAATTACCTGAAGGTCTTTCTTTAACCGTGTAGTTAATATCTACCTGATCACTGGTGCCCGGTACTGCAGGTGTTTCAATATTGACAGATTCAAAGTAGCCCAGTCTATCCAGCCGTGTTTTTGAACGTTTGACTTTTTTATTTGAAAACCATCCGCCTTCTATTTGTCTCATTTCACGACGCAGGACCTCATCACTTGTTTTTATATTTCCGCTCATGTTTATTCTACGTACATAAACACGTTTACCCGGATCAATAAAAAATGTTAATGAAACCTGCCTGGTTTTTTTATCAACTTTGGGGACAGTATTAATATTAGCAAATGCATAACCTTCATCACCTAAACGTGATGACAGTTTTTTTACTGTTCTCGCAACTTTTTTCTGTGAATACACTTCGCCTTTTGAAATCAAAAATTCCTTGATAAGTGCCTGAGGAACAATAAGTCGCCCAGCAAGGCTGATATCTTTTATACGATACTGCCCACCTTCACTAATATTTATTGTAATAAATACGCGTTTTTTGTCTGGCGAAATAGAGACCTGCGTACTTTTTATTTTAAAATTCAAATAGCCTTTATTCAGATAGAATGTACGTAGCGTTTCGAGGTCCGCGGCGAGTTTCTGTTTGGAATATTGATCACTGTCAGTATAAAAAGAAAATGCTGTAGGTGTACTCAGACTAAATAGCTTGATCAGATCTTTTGTCTTGAAAACCTTGTTACCTATCAGATTAATTTCCCTGATTTTGGCAACTTTTCCTTCAGAAACTTTCAAGGCTACAGCAACCCTGTTTCTCTCGAGAGGTGAAACTGAGGTTTCAATCTTTACACCATATTTACCATTACTAAAATACTGGCGCCTCAGTTCCTGCGCAACCTTATCCATTAACGAACGGTTAAATACACGGCCTTCAGCAAGCCCTACATTTTTCAGCCCTGCCATCAGTGCATCTGTATCTATATCTTTATTACCCGAAATATCAATGCTTGCAATTGATGGTCTCTCGATAACTTCTACAACAAGAATGTTGCCTTCGCGTTTTAGTTCAACATCCTTGAAAAATCCTGTACGAAAAAGCGCCTTAATTGATTGTTCTGAACGAGCGTTATCAAAAACCTCATCTACTTTAACCAGTAAATATGTAAATACCGTGCCTGACGATATGCGCTGTAAACCGTCAATACGAATATCCTTTATCTTGAATGATTCAAATGCAAATGCGGTATTCCAGACAAGTGCTGCCAGCAGGAAGATTCCAAGCCTTTTCATGAACAACTCACTTTTCGGGTTTCCCGCTTTTTTGACATCATGCCTACACAGGGTAACTGACGTCTTGATATAAAACTCTTCATATTAATTTTTCTTATGTATGTATAATAAAAACAAATCCGCATGCTTAGTGTAACTTAACTTAATAGGCGAAGGATGTCATTATAGAAAGCCAGCCCCATTAAAGCTACTAATAGAAATATTCCTACCTGCTGTGCAGTCGCCTGAAATTGCTCAGATACCGGCTTACCTGTAACCATTTCAATTAAATAGTAAAAAAGATGTCCGCCATCTAGCACAGGGATGGGTAACAGATTCAATACACCCAGGCTGATACTTACGATAGCCAGGAATGTCAAAAATGGTAGTATACCAGAATTGGCTGTATTACCTGCGAACTGGGCAATCGTGAGCGGACCACTGATATTCTTCACCGAAGACGCCCCTGTTGCGATGCGCCCCAATACTTTTAGCATAAGTACAGACATATCCCAGGTTCTGACCACTCCGGCACCCAGGGCCTGGAATAAATTATAATCAATTTTGATATACAGTTGCTCTACAAACTTTTCAGGCATATGAACATTAGCTTGACCTATCGTTTCTCCTGTTGAGGACTCTATTTTTGCAGTGATCAGTGTTATCTGTCGCTTATGCCCATGCCGATCAACCGTTAATTCAATTGCTTCTCCGGGATGTTTACGAACCTTTAAAACCCAGTCCAACCAGTCATCTACTTGCTTTCCATTAAATAGCAGGATTCTGTCACCGTCTTTCAGGCCAGCGCGATCAGCTGCACCATTTTTTATAACTTTCCCTAATACCGCTGGTGGATGCCATCGCGTTATCCCTATATCACCTAACAGATCTTTGCTTTCTACAGGATCTGTTAATGTCGACATATTTAATTGTCTTTGTCCGGGTAAGCCATGAGCATCAACGACCTTGATCTGAACATGCTCACTATTCAGTGCTGCTGTCAGCAATTTCATTCGCACCTGATTCCAGGTCAACGCCTGACTGTTGTTAACAGACTGTATCTGATCACCATTCAAAAGACCGGCTTGTGCTGCCTGCGATCCAGGCACTACATTGCCAACAACAGCTCGCAATCCTGTAGCGCCAGATAAAGAAAGTATCCAGAACACAACAATTGCAAACAGAAAATTAAAAAGGGGTCCGGCAGCAACGATAGCGAAACGGGTCCACACTGATTTATTATTAAAGGCTCGCGGTTTATCGATCTCTTCAACCTCGCCTTCACGCTCATCCAGCATTTTTACATAGCCACCCAGAGGAACGGCTGCCAGAACATATTCAGTACCATCAGGCTGTGATGTTTTTTTCCATATCGGTTTTCCAAACCCGATCGAAAAGCGCAAAACTTTCACACCTAGTTTACGTGCCACCCAGAAATGGCCAAACTCATGAACCGCAATAAGAATTGCCAGCGCAAATACAAATGCTAGTGGATAAAGTATGAAATTAGGCATATTAACTATTTAAATCACGATGCATTTAAAGAAACAAGTTTAGTTGCACATTCACGTGCAAGCCGGTCTGCATCGAGAATTTGTTCCACTGTCTCAGCAAAACCTGTTTCAATACTATTCATTGTACGTTCTATCACTTCGGCAATTCTCATAAAGGAAAGTTCATTATTCAGAAAACTTTCAACAGCTACTTCATTGGCCGCATTAAGAATTGCAGGTGCTGTTCCACCCTGATGCATTGCCTCATAAGCCAGGCGCAAACAGGGAAAACGCTGGAAGTCCGGTTCTACAAAATCCAGCCGCGCTATCGCAAAGATATCCAATGGTTCAACGCCAGATTCGATTCGTTGCGGCCATGACAAGGCATGTGCAATAGGTGTCCGCATGTCCGGGCGACCAAGCTGCGCCAGAACTGAACCATCAACATACTGCACCATAGAATGAATAACACTTTGTGGGTGCAACACAACCTGAACTTTATCGGCATCAGTATTAAATAACCAGCAAGCCTCGATAACTTCCAGGCCTTTATTCATCATGGTTGCAGAATCAACCGAAATCTTTCTACCCATGTCCCAGTTCGGATGTGCACAAGCCTGCTCCGGTGTAACATGATCAAGGTGTTCTATTGGAGTTTCACGAAAAGGCCCACCTGATGCCGTTAATAAGATTTTGCTGACACCACTTCGCTCAAGCCCTTGATGATAATCCTGCGGCATACTTTGAAAAATAGCATTATGCTCACTATCTATTGGCAATAGTTCAGCCCCGTGCTTTTTAACTTCATCCATAAACAACTGGCCAGACATTACAAGGGATTCCTTGTTTGCCAGCAAAACACGTTTTCCTGATCGCGCCGCAGCCATACTTGAAAGCAGACCCGCAGCACCCACAATTGCCGCCATCACATAATCTACTTCGGATAGTGAAGCCACTTGTTCAAGTGCGGCTGCACCAGTCAAAAGCTCGATTTTTAAATTAGTACTTGCCAATAACTCTTTAAATTTTTCCGCAGTTGACTTATCAACCAGAACGGCATAATCAGGTTTAAATTGCAGACACTGTTCAAATAAAAGTTGTGCATTACTATTTGCCGTCAAAGCGACGACATTGTACTTGTCCGGATGACGGGAAAGGACATCAAGCGTACTAATGCCTATACTGCCTGTTGAACCTAAAATCGTTATTCCGATCATACGATGCCAGCCATGATCATTAACCACAGATATATCGGCATCACTGCCGTCATGCTATCAATGCGATCCATCACGCCGCCATGTCCAGGTAAAAGACTACCACTATCCTTGATACCACTCTGGCGTTTCATTAAGCTTTCCAGAAGATCGCCCAAAATTGATACCGGCACCAATGCAATACTGATAGCAATAAACAGATATTGCTGGGGCGCATTGACCGGCAACCACCAGACAGTTGCAAGCCAGGCGTATATAGCAACAAGAACGAAACCACCGATTGCACCTTCCCAGCTTTTACCCGGGCTTACAACAGGTGCGAGCTTATGCTTACCCCAGGTACGACCTGCAAAATAGGCACCACTGTCTGCTATCCAGATAAGAATTAAACCGTATAATAACCAGACCGGGCCATCTGTAGAAACTGAATGTATATTAGCCAAAGCAAACCAGGACGGCGTTAACACCAGCACTCCAACAAGAAGTTTTAACATAACCATCAGGTTATTCTTTTGGCTTGCCAATGTGGGAATAAATATCCAGACAAAAGCCACACACCACCAGATGACAGCAAGCCAGGTATTTTCAAGTACCAGATCACGGTCACCAATACCTTTATTTAAATACCATAACAACGCAGCGATAACTGCCACATAAACTATACGAACGATCAAATTGCCTGTACCGGCTAAACGACTCCACTCCCAACTCCCCTGCAATATCAGCACTGCATAAATCAATGCGATAACCTGAGTCGATTGAAACAAAATCCCCCAGACGACCAGCGGAATAAGAATAACTGCTGTCAAAATACGCTGTTTAAGCATCGACTTCACCTTCTTCTACTTGCTCACCTGTATGACCAAAACGACGCTGTCGTACCGCATAGTCTGATAGCGCCAACTCAAATTCTTTTTCATTAAAATCCGGCCAGAGTACATCAGTAAAATACAATTCTGTATACGCTAACTGCCATAAAAGAAAATTGCTGATGCGTTGTTCACCCCCCGTACGAATAAAAAGATCGGGTTCTGGTACATCATTCAATGATATATGAGATGCAACTATCGACTCTGTAATCTGGTCCGGGCTCAATATACCTTGCTTAACTTTTTCAGCCATTTTTCGGGTGGCATCCGTAATATCCCAATGTCCGCCATAGTTCACAGCTACATGCAATTCAAGGCCTGTATTCTGACTGGTCATTTCCTGTGATTTGAAAATTTGCGCCTGTAATTTTTCCGAGAAGGCTGACAGGTCTCCAATAAAGCGCATGCGAACATTATTTTTATTCAGTCGTTTAACTTCATTTTGTAGTGCCGTAAAAAACAGCTCCATCAGGAATCCGACTTCTTTCTGGGGGCGCTTCCAGTTTTCACTACTGAATGCAAACAATGTCAGCGCTTCAATACCTCGATCAGAACAGAACTGTATGATTTCCCGGGTTGATGAGAGACCTGATTTATGACCGGCATGACGGGGAAGCAATCGCTTTTTTGCCCAGCGACCATTGCCATCCATGACAATTGCAATATGACGTGGAAGTTTATTCATCCTTCAATACAGTTGTCAGAACAACCGTTATACTTCCATGAGTTCAGTTTCTTTAACTGCCAAAGCCTTATCAACTTCTGCAATATATTTATCGGTCAGTTGCTGTATAACTTCCTGTGAACGGCGTTCATCATCTTCAGAGATTTCTTTTTCCTTTAATAGATCTTTCAAATCACTATTAGCATCACGACGAATATTTCGGATAGCAACCTTGCCGCCTTCAGCCTCACTTTTCACAATCTTCACCAGATCACGACGTCGCTCTTCAGTTAACGGTGGCATAGGTACACGAATTGCAGTACCCGCAGTGGATGGATTTAAACCCAGATCTGACGTCAGGATGGCTTTTTCAACAGCCTTAACCATGTCTTTTTCCCACGGAGATACCAGCAATGTTCTGGCATCTTCTGACGATACATTAGCCACCTGACTGATCGGCACTTCACTTCCGTAATATTCAACAGTAACCTGATCCAACAGACTCGGGTGAGCACGCCCCGTTCGTATTTTGCTTAACTCACCTTTAAATGCTTCAACACTTTTACCCATTCGAACTTCAGCATCTTTTTTAATTTCTTCCATCATTGCTCTATTACTCCACTACCGTGCCGATTGACTCACCTTTAACCATTCTCAGCAGGTCGCCTTCATTATTGATACTAAGTACCCTGAGTGGCATTTGGCTATCACGACACAAAACAATAGCAGTTGCATCCATAACCATTAGCTTTTTCTCAAGTACTTCATCGTAACTTAATCGGTCATAGCGTTTTGCATCCGGGTTTTTAACCGGGTCATCTGAATAAACACCATCCACCTTGGTTGCCTTGATAACAACATCAGCGGATATTTCAATTGCGCGCAGGCTTGCGGCAGAATCAGTCGTAAAATAAGGATTGCCCGTACCCGCAGCAAACATAACAACACGACCTTTTTCAAGGTGACGTATCGCACGTCGACGGATATAGTCTTCGCAAACCTGATGAATACTGAGGGCAGACATGACTCGGGCAGAAACGCCCTGCTTTTCAAGTGCATCCTGCATCGCGAGTGCATTCATTACCGTTGCTAACATGCCCATATGATCGCCAGTTACCCTGTCGATCCCGCCCTGAGCAAGCCCTGCACCACGAAATATGTTACCACCACCTATAACCAGACCAACCTCTACACCAAGATCTGTTACATCCTTGATCTCGGATGCCATACGGGCGATAACTTCAGGATCGATACCATAACTGCCATCGCCCATTAATGCCTCACCGCTAAGTTTTAGCAAAATGCGTTTATACAGAGGATCTTCTTTAGACATGGCAAAACCCTTTTTAAAATTGTTTTCTGATGGCACACAAGGTGTCTGTATCAGACACCTTGTGTGTATTGCCCACACTATAAAGTATTAGCCCTTCATTTGAGCTGCTACTTCTTCTGCGAAGTTTTCAGTCTTCTTCTCAATACCTTCGCCTACTTCAAGTCGTTCAAACCTTACGACTTCTGCATCTTTGTTTTTCAGTAATTTTTCAACTGTCATATCCGGGTCCTTCACAAACGCCTGACCTAACAGTGTAATTTCTGATAAATACTTACGCATACGACCTTCAATCATTTTTTCAATAATATTATCAGGCTTGCCACTTTCCCTGGCCTGAGCAATAAAGATATCTTTTTCTTTATCAAGTACATCCTGTGATACATCTTCTGATTTGATGCACATAGGGCGACTTGCAGCCACATGCATGGCAACATCCTTACCCAGCGTTTCATCACCACCCTTAAGCTCAACCAATACGCCGATACGATCACCATGATTGTATGCCGCAACCAGATTACCACCTTCAATCCGGGTCATACGGCGGACCTTGATGTTTTCACCAATTTTAGCAATCAGTTCCTGACGAGTTTCGTCAACAGTTTTGCCATTACCCATATCAGTTGTCAGTAGATCTTCAACGTTGGTAGCTGTACCTGATGATGCGCAATCAAGGATGCTATTAACAAAATTTTTAAAATCATCGCCTTTGGAAACAAAGTCGGTTTCACTGTTAATTTCTACCATAACAGCTGTTTTCATGTCATCAGACACCTTGATTCCGATAACACCTTCAGCAGCTATTCGACCTGATTTTTTATCCGCTTTTGCCAAACCGGATTTACGCATTGCTTCAATTGCTGCATCAATATCACCATCCGTTTCAACCAATGCTTTTTTACATTCCATCATACCTGCGCCAGTTCGTTCACGCAGTTCTTTAACCAAGGCTGCAGTTATAGCCATAATTAGTTTACCCCATAATTATATATTCGTTTATCTATTACTATGTGACAGATAAGGTTAATAAATCAGGCTTCAGCAGAATCAGATGCATCAGCATCGTCTGTTTTTGCTTTAGCTTTAGCTTTTGCCTTGGGTTTAACCTTTGCTTCCGGTTTTGCTGCTTCGTTAACTTCAACAAATTCGTCTTCAGTATCAGCTACCGTTGATGAAGTTGCCTTGCCCTCCAGAACTGAATCAGCAATACCAGCGGCATACAGCTGAATCGCACGAATCGAATCATCATTACCCGGGATAATGTAATCAACATTATCTGGCGTACTATTACTATCGACAATGCCAATAACAGGAATATTCAGCGTTACCGCTTCTTTGACAGCAATTGACTCATGATCAACATCAATAATAAACAATGCATCTGGAAGTCCACGCATGTCCTTGATACCGCCCAGCGTTTTTTCCAGTTTTTCCATTTCGCGCGTTTGCATGAGCGCTTCTTTTTTGTTCAGACGATCAAATCCGCCACTTTCAGCCATGGCTTCCAGGTCTTTCAATCGCTTGATTGACTGTTTGACTGTCTTGAAATTTGTCAGCATACCACCCAACCAGCGATGATTAACGTAAGGCATGCCTGCACGTGTTGCTTCATCAACGATCGCATTGCGGGCTGAACGTTTTGTGCCCACAAACAGAATATTGCCTTTACGGGCAGCCAGACTGCTAACGAAATTGCTCGCGTCGTTGAACATAGGAAGTGTTTTTTCAAGATTGATGATATGAATCTTACTTCTCTCACCAAAAATGTAAGGACCCATCTTAGGGTTCCAGTATCGGGTCTGATGACCGAAATGTACGCCTGCTTCAAGCATTTGGCGCATTGTAACTTTTGCCATGATAAAAACTCCAATTTATATAAGGG